>Ga0209426_1000421_pt1 | contig 46406 bp, 39 predicted proteins | sample Deesub1362B_J571_FD_187697 | JGI IMG/M metagenome (GOLD analysis project Ga0209426, IMG submission 187697) | Deep oceanic, basalt-hosted subsurface ecosystem from Juan de Fuca Ridge flank, Pacific Ocean, CORK Borehole 1362B_J2.571 (SPAdes)... ...
CGTGGAACGGGGGAGGGGGACCGCGAAGCGGTGGAGGGGGCGCTCACGCGCCGCTCAACACTCCACCCGGTTCACCGACAGGCCCACCGCCAGACCGCCCATCGAGGTCTCCTTGTAGATCTCGTTCATGTCCTCGCCGGTGCGCTTCATCGTGGCGATGACCTTGTCGAGCGACACCGAATGCTGACCGTCGCCCAGCAGGGCCAGGCGCGCGGCGTCGATGGCCTTGATCGCGCCCATGGCGTTGCGCTCGATGCAGGGGATTTGCACCAGGCCGCCGATCGGATCGCAGGTGAGGCCCAGATTGTGCTCCATGCCGATCTCGGCGGCGTTCTCGATCTGGGCGTTGGTCCCGCCCAGGGCGGCGGCCAGGCCGGCGGCGGCCATCGAGCAGGCCACGCCGACCTCGCCCTGGCAGCCGACCTCGGCGCCGCTGATCGAGGCGTTCATCTTGTAGAGCGCGCCGATCGCGGCGGCGGTCAGCAAGAAGGTGCGCACCTGCTCGGGCGTTCCCTTGTGGAACCGCACGAAGAACCGCAGCACGGCCGGCACCAGGCCCGCCGCGCCGTTGGTCGGGGCGGTGACGACGCGGCCGCCGGCGGCGTTCTCCTCGTTGACCGCCATGGCCCACAGGTTGACGAAGTCCATGGCCGCCAGCGGGTCGCTCATCTGGCGCTCCATCCGGCCCTGGATGGTCTGGTGGATCTGGCGGGCGCGGCGCTTGACGGTCAGGCCGCCGGGCAGGACGCCGTCCTGGCGCATCCCGCGATCGATGCAGGCCTCCATGGCCGCGAAGATGCGGTCGAGGCCGGCGTTCATCGCCTCCTCGCTCATCCGCGAGCGCTCGTTGGCCGCCATGACGCCGGCGATCGACAGATTCGCCTCGGCGGCGCGGTCCAGCAGGTCGGCGCTGCTTTCGAACGGGAAGGGGACGGCCGGGCCTTCCTCGGGCGGGGCGTTGCGGCCCATCTCGCTCTCGTCGCGGACGAAGCCGCCGCCGACCGAGAAATAGGTGCGCTCGGCCAGGGCCGCGCCGGCCTTGTCGAAGGCGGTGAAGGTCAGGCCGTTGGGATGCTGGGGCAGGCGCTCGTGGCCCAGCCAGACGATGTCCTTGGCCTCGTCGAAGGCGATGGCGTGGTCGCCGCCCAGGTTCAGCGATTGCGTGGCCTGGCTCTCCAGCAAGGCCGCTTCGCCGGCGTCGGGATCAAGCTCGGCCGGGACGAAGCCCATCAGGCCCAGGATCACCGCCCGGTCGGTGGCGTGGCCCCGGCCCGTCAGGGCCAGAGAGGCGTAGAGCCGGGTCTCGACCCGCGCGACGGCCGCCAGCTTGCCGGCGTCGCGCAGCCGGCCGACGAACATCACCGCCGCCGTCATCGGCCCCATGGTGTGGCTGCTCGACGGGCCAACGCCGAGTTTGAACAGGTCGAAGACAGAGGCGGTCATGCGGTACTCTGGGTGTCTCTCAGGCTTCTGGATCCGACCTCCCCGGCGAAGGCCGGGGCCCAGATCGAACCCGTGAGCGCTTGCCGAGCGGTATAGGCGGAAGACGCGCCTGCCCGAACCGCTCAGGCTGAATCTGGGCCCCGGCATTCGCCGGGGAAGTCGGGGGGAGGGGACGGCGACCGCCCATCTCCCCCGATGGTCTAGCCTATTTCCGCTGCGCGGCGGTCTTGTCGCGCAGGGCCTTGAACTCCGAGCCCGCCTGCCATTGCGGCCAGGCGCGGCTGTTGGCCAGGTCGGCGCCGACCTCGTAGGCGAGGCCGATATCGGCGGCTTGGCCGCTCAGGTCCCAGTCGGCTTTCCACTCGTCGGCGGGCTGGTGATAGCGGTTCTCGGTATAGTCTTCCTCGGCCTTCATGCCGGCTTCCTTGCCGCCCTTGACCAGGTCCGCACCCGAGCCGATCGAGATGGCCGGCACGCCGCGCTTGGCGAACGGGAAGTGGTCCGAGCGATAGAAGTGGCCGGCCTGCGGCATCGGGTCGGGCGTGAAGTAGCGGCCGTGGGCCTTGGCCTTGGCGACCAGCAGATCCTGCAGGTCGACCTTGCCATCGCCCGACGTGCCGATGTCCTTGGCCGGGCCGGCCGCCGACAGGGCGTCGATATTGATGTCGCCGACCGTGGTGGCCAGCGGGAACAGCGGATTGGCCGAGTAGTATTCCGAGCCCAGCAGGCCCTTTTCCTCGGCGGTGACGGCCAGGAACAGCACCGAGCGCTGGGGCGCGGGCCGGCTCTTGAAGGCGCGGGCCAGCTCGAGGATGGCCGCGACGCCGTCGGCGTTGTCGATGGCGCCGTTATAGATCCTGTCGCCCTTGGCGTCCGGCGCGCCGACGCCCAGGTGGTCCCAGTGGGCGCTGTAGATGATGGTCTCGTTCGGATGCTTGGTCCCGACGATGCGGCCGGCGACATTGTGCGAGACGATCACCTGGTGGCGAACCTTGAAGTCGGCCGAGAAGGTCGCGCCGTTCAGGACCACCGGCTTGAACGCGCGGGTCTGGGCCTGCTTCTTCAGGGCGTCGAAGTCGAGGCCGGCCTTCTTGAACAGGTCCACCGCGACGTCGCGCTGGATCCAGGCCTCGAGTTGCGGATGGGTCTTGGCCGGCTCCTTGCGGACGATGTCGAACATCACGTTGGTGTTCGAGTTCTTGACCGTCGCCCAGCCATACGAGGCCGGGGCCGTCTCGTGGACGATCAGCACGCCGGCGGCGCCCTGGCGGGCGGCTTCCTCGTACTTGTAGGTCCAGCGGCCATAATAGGTCATGGCCTTGCCGCCGAAGTCGCCGACCCCGGTCTCGAAGTCCGGATCGTTGATCAGCACGACCAGGATCTTGCCCTTCAGGTCCATGCCCTTGAAGTCGTCCCAGTTCCGCTCGGGGGCCTTGACGCCATAGCCGACGAAGACGATCGGAGCGTCCTTGATCGACACGGCGTCGACATTGGTCATGGCGGCGCGGACCGCGATCTGGTCGCCTTGCGTCCAGGCTTCCTTTTGGCCGCCGACCGTGACGCCGGCGCTCACCGGGCCTTCGATCTCGAACTTGCCCAGCGGCACGTTCTGGGTCCAGACGCGCTTGCCGTCCTTCCCGACGTCGCCGGCGGGCGTCAGGCCGATCGCCTTCATCTGGCCGATGATGTAGCCGACCGCCTTGGTCTCGCCGGCCGTGGCGGGGCCGCGCCCCTCGAAGGCGTCCGAGGACAGGACCTTGATATGGGCCGACAGCCTGGCGGGGTCGATCTTGGGCGCGTCGGCGGCTCCTTGCGCGAAACAGGGAGGCGCCAGAACGGGCGCCGCGATCAGGGCGGTGGCGAGCAGAAGGCGTTTCATCTCTGACCCCATGTGGGAGCAAATCTTGTCGTTGGCGCGGACCCTAGAGCGTGACGCCGAAAGTGAGAACCGGTTTCGGCGTGAGTCACGCTCTAAGTATTTGATTTAGAGTCTGGCTAGAGGAGCTGGAGCCTAGATCTCGCCCTTCAGCACGCGCGCGAACAGTTCGGGATCGACATTGCCGCCCGACAGCACGATCGCCGCGGTCTTGCCCTTCAGGTCGACCTTGCCGGCCAGGGCCGCGGCCAAGGCCACGCAGCCGCCGGGCTCGACGACCAGCTTCAGCACCGAGAAGGCGTAGCGCATGGCCTCGGCGACCTCGGGGTCGGTGACGGCGACGCCGCCGGCGAGGTTCTTCTGGTTGATCGGCCAGGTCATCTCGCCGGGAATCGGGGTCAGCAGGGCGTCGCAGAACGAGCGGGCGTCCTTGTCGATGGTCTCGCGCCGGCCGCTTTCCAGCGAACGACGGGTCTCGTCGAACCCGGCGGGCTCGACGCCCCAGATCGCCGTGTCGGGCGAGAGCGCCTTCACCGCCGTCGACGTCCCGGCGATCAGGCCGCCGCCGCCGACACAACAGACGAGGGTGTCGAGCTTGGCGCCGCGCGCGCCCGCCTGCTCGACGATCTCGATCCCCAGCGTGCCCTGGCCCGCGATGATGTGCGGATCGTCGTAGGACGGCACGACGGTGCAGCCGCGCTCGGCGGCGATCTGGTCGGCGATGGCGACGCGGTCCTCGGTGAAGCGGTCGTAGAAGCGGATCTCGGCGCCGAAGCCCCGCGTGGCCTCGACCTTCACGCTCGGGGCGTCGGACGGCATGACGATCAGGGCCGGGATGTCCAGCAGCCGGGCCGCCAGGGCGACGCCCTGGGCGTGGTTGCCCGACGAGAAGGCCACGACCCCGCGCGCCTTCTCCGCGTCGCTCAGCTGGCTGAGCCGATTATAGGCGCCGCGGAACTTGAAGGCGCCCGCCCTTTGCAGGGTCTCGGGCTTGAGGAAGATCCGCCCGCCCAGGCGCGCGTTGAGCGCCGGGTTCTCGATCAGCGGGGTCTCGACGGCCAGGCCTTTCAGGCGGACGGCGGCGGCTTGGATGTCGGCGAGGGCGATGGTCATGGCGCAGGTCTAGAGCATCGCGCGGAAAAGTGGATGCCGCTTTTCCGAGAAAGCGCGCGGCCATGCGTCGGGACGGCGATCTCAAACCCATTGCGGGCTCCGCCATTCGGTCCATATAGGTTTGGGCTCTGCTGTTCAGGACGACTCCATGAAGATCGCTATCCGCGCCGTCGCGGCCTCCCTCGCGCTGGGGAGCGGCGCGCTGGCCGCCGCCGCGCCCGCTGCCGCCGGCGAAGCCTTTGTCGGGGTCTACAAGCACGACGTGACCTTCATCGGCAGCGCCATCGGCCTGGGGGCGGCGGGGCGCGAGGACGGCGTCGACGTCCATCTGGGCTATCGCACCAACAAGCTGGAAACCCTGCGCTGGCTGGGCAAGCCGCAGGTCCACGCCATGGTGTCGATCAACAGCAAGAACACTTCGAACTTCGTGGCCGCCGGCCTCGACTGGAAGATCGACCTGGGCAAGCCGGGCGGCTTCTATCTGCGGCCCGGCATGGGCCTGGCCTATACGGACGGCAAGGCCAGCCTGCCGCCGGCCAACGCCCCGGGCCTCAGCCCCGACGAGCAGGCGCGCCGCACCTATCTGTACTACCACCGGATCGAGTTCGGCTCGCACGTGCTGTTCGAGCCCGAGTTCGCGCTGGGCTACCAGTTCAACGACCGCTGGTCGGGCGAGCTTTCCTACACCCACCTGTCGAACGGCCAGATCTTCCACCAGGGCAAGAACCAGGGGCTTGACGACGCGGGGGTTAGGCTGGTTTACGCCTTCTGACTTCGCGAGGCGCTGGTTTGACCGCGTCTCCGTCGCCGCCCAAAATCGATCGAACGTCCGAGGTCGAGTCCTGTCGAAGGACCTCGCGACGTCACCCGGCAGGCGACAAGGCGTATCTCTATCATGGCCAATGTGACCGTTGTCGGCGCCCAGTGGGGCGACGAGGGCAAGGGCAAGATCGTCGACTGGCTGAGCAACCGGGCCGACGTGGTGGTGCGCTTCCAGGGCGGGCACAACGCCGGCCACACGCTGGTCGTGGACGGCAAGGTCTATAAGCTGGCCCTGCTGCCGTCGGGCGTCGTGCAGGGCAAGTTGTCCGTCATCGGCAACGGCGTCGTGGTCGACCCGTGGCATCTGCTGACCGAGATCGACAAGATCGCCGAGCAGGGCGTCAACATCACGCCCGAGCTGCTGATCCTGGCCGACAACGCCTGCCTGATCCTGCCGCTGCACCGGGACCTCGACCAGGCGCGCGAGGCCGCCTCGACCCAGAAGATCGGCACCACCGGCCGCGGCATCGGCCCGGCCTACGAGGACAAGGTCGGTCGCCGCGCCATCCGCGTCGCCGACCTGGCCGATCCCGAGGCCCTGAAGCCGAAGATCGAGCGGCTGCTCAGCCACCACGGCGCGCTGCGGCGCGGCCTGAACCTGCCCGAGGCCTCGGCGCAAGAGCTGTTCGACGCCCTGATGGACCTGGCCCCGCGCATCCTGCCCTACGCTCAGCCGGCGTGGCGGGTGCTGGACCAGGCCAACAAGGCCGGCCGCCGGATCCTGTTCGAGGGCGCGCAAGGGGCGCTGCTGGACGTCGATCACGGCACCTATCCGTTCGTCACCTCGTCCAACACCGCCGCGGGCCAGGCCTCGGCGGGCTCGGGCATGGGGCCGTCGGCGACCGGCTATGTGCTCGGCATCGTCAAGGCCTACACCACGCGCGTGGGCGAGGGGCCGTTCCCCGCCGAGCTGTTCGACGAGGTCGGCAAGCACCTGTCGACCGTGGGGCGCGAGGTCGGGGTCAACACCGGCCGCGCCCGTCGCTGCGGTTGGTTCGACTCGGTGCTGGTGCGCCAGTCCGTGGCCATCAACGGCATCCACGGCGTCGCCCTGACCAAGCTGGACGTGCTGGACGGCCTGGAAACCCTGAAGATCTGCGTCGGCTACAAGATCGGCGACAAGGTCGTCGACTACCTGCCGGCCGGTCTTCGCGATCAAGCCGCCGCCACGCCGGTCTACGAGGAGATCGCCGGCTGGACCGAAAGCACCGCCGGCGCGCGCTCGTTCAAGGATCTCAACGCCAACGCCATCAAGTACGTGCGCCGCGTCGAGGAGCTGATCGGTGCGCCGGTCGCCCTGCTGTCGACCAGCCCCGAACGGGACGACACCATCCTGATGCGCGATCCGTTCCAGGGCTGAGACCTTCCGGCTCGGGCCAGGCCGTCCGAGCCGGATACGGCGCCGCGGACCCCAAGGCGTCGCGCGGCGATCCGCCGCACGGTAAACGCTTGTGAACCTTGTTCCCCCAGAATGCGCGGGATTCACCGCGGAGGGGGGCGGCGAGTGGGAATTCTCGACATACTCGACGACGGCGTGGAAGGCTCGATGCTGGCCATGAGCCGCCGCAGCCGCGTCGCCCGATTGAGCGCCGCGGCGCTGGTCGGCGGTCTGCTGGCCTTCTATTTCGGTCCGCGCCCGGCGATGCTGTGGGGCGCCGCCAATCTCGCCTGCGAGGGCTGGCTTTTCTATCTCCAGCTCACCTTCAAGCCGACCGGGAACCTCGCGACGATCCGGCTGCGTCGCATCGCGCCGCCCGCGATCTTCGGCTGCCTATGGGCGACCATGGCGACGCTCAGCGCGGTCCACGGCGTGGCGGCGATGAAGTTCGCCGCGATCCTGATCCTCTTCGGCATGATCATCGAAGGGGTGCGGTACGCGATGGTCAGCCCGGGGGGGATGCTGTCCATGACCCTGTGGCCGTTCTCGGCCCTTGTCGCCCTGACCCTGCTCGCGCCCAGGTTCACGGTCTGGGATCGCGCCGTCTCGCTGATCGTCATGCTGGGCCTGATCGGCTATGTCGCCGACACGGTGCGGACCATGCGGGCGACGGCCAAGGCGCTGGAGCACGCCCAGGCCGAGGCCCAGGAGGCCAGCCGCGCCAAGTCGGCGTTCCTGGCGATGATGAGCCACGAGGTCCGCACGCCGATGAACGGGGTTCTGGGCCTGGCTCACGCCCTGAGAGGCACGGGCCTGGACGCGCGTCAGACCCAGTATCTCGATATGATCGAGGAGTCCGGCCACGGCTTGATGACCATCCTCAACGACGTGCTGGACCTGTCCAAGGTCGAGGCCGGCAAGTTGGAGCTGGACATCGCGCCGTTCGACATTCGCCGCTCGGCCGCCCAGATCGCGCTGGTCTGGAGCGAGACCGCGCGCCTGAAGGGTCTCGACCTGACCCTGGAGGTCGATCCCGCGACGCCGGCTTGGCTGGCGGGCGACGACGCGCGCGTGCGGCAAATCCTGCGCAATCTGGTCTCGAACGCCGTGAAGTTCACCGAGACGGGGCGCGTGATGATCCATATCGCGCCCGGCGACGCCGGCGGGATCGTGCTGTCGGTGTCCGACACCGGCGCTGGCCTGTCGCCCGAGCAACGCGATCGCCTGTTTACCCCGTTCGCCCAGGGCGACCGGACGATCGCGCGCCGCTTCGGCGGTACGGGCCTGGGCCTCACGATCTGCCGACGTCTCGCCGGAATGATGGGCGGCGATATCTCGGTCGCGAGCGTCGAGGGCGAGGGCGCGACCTTCACCGTGACCCTGGCTCTGAGCGCGACCGAGGCGCCGGAAAGGGCGCGAGAAGCCGGCACCAAGCTCGATCTTGGCGGCGTCCGCGTGCTGGTGGTCGATGACAACGAGATCAACCAGATCGTCGCGCGCGCGGTCCTCGAAACGGCCGGCGCGCTGGTGGCCGTGGCCGGCGACGGCCACGCGGCTCTGGCGCGACTGCGGGTCGAGGACTTCGATGTCGTGCTGATGGACGTGCACATGCCCGGGATGGACGGCGTCGAGGCCGTGCGCCGCATCCGGGCGGGGGAGGGCGGTCGAGTGGACGTGCCGGTGGTGGCCTTGACCGCGGACGTGATGGCCGGCGACGCCGAACGTCTGCTGGCTCAAGGGTTCGACGACGCGCATCCCAAGCCGATCCAACCGGCTGGCCTTCTGGCCACGGTGGCGGCGGCGCTGCGTCCGGCGGCGGCGTGCGCGCGGGGCGAGCCCGAAGCCCGCTCCCTGCTCACGGTTGGTTGAACAAGATCGACGAACCGCGTTTTAGTTAGTTTTTGTTAGCGAGCTCCACTGTAAGACCGATTGTCTAGTGGAGGGAAGCTCGTGTCGCCATTCGCCCGGTCCAGCAAGTTGAAGCCGGTCAATAAGGCCGATCGTAGGATTCGCAGCCTGCGCAACCTCGAGCGCACGGCTTCTACCAGCCGTGTCCTGAGCCTGATCGCGGTCGAGGCCGAGAGCGCCCAGCGACCGGAATACCAGCAGGCTCCGTTGTTCAAGAATAAGGTTCTGAATACCTCCATTATTCTCAAGCATCGTCTACGTCACGACGACATGTATCTGTTCGACGAAGTGCGGCCGACGGCGACCAAGATTATCATTCCGTTCGACCGTCGCGATCTCGGCTTGGGCGGTCAGTCGGTGTTCGTGGGGCAACGCGGATGGGCCGAACTGGTCTTGGACGGCTGCAACGCCGCCGGGGACATGAGCCGTGATCTCGCGACCCTGAAGCTGATCGACATGCTTCCGTCGCTGGACCCGTTTCTGCTGCGCGAACACCTGCGTCGCCACGACGTGCTGGTGGCCAACTGCTATTTCGCCCTGTCGCCGGCCGACCTGGAGAGCATGAGGGGTTTCGTGACCTACGAAATCGCCCGGCTCATCGACCTGGCCTATCAGGGCGCGGCGGGCATGAGCCGCGCCCACGCCGCGCGGCTGGTGGAGGCCTTGCTCTCGACCAACGTCGATGAACGTCTGGAGCCGCTGCGCCACACCCTCGTCATGGAAGGCGAGAGCTTCAAGGAAGGCATCTTCAGCTGGAAGGGCTTCCTTTATTACAAGTGGGTGCTGACCACGCTGTGGTCGCAACTGTCCGCCGTGAGCCAGGAGATCGGCCGACTGGTGGTGACGGGGAGCCGCGAGTCGGAAGCGGGCCGGTATGTCCATGAGGCCCGGCGTCGTCTGCAGGCCGGCGTGCTGCTGGAACGCTCGGCCATCATGCGCACGATGAAGGTCTATGACGACGCCTTCGCGGCCCTGATCGAGAACGGCCGCCCGCAAGCCTTCCGCGACTTCCTGCTCTGCGCGCCCGAGATGTTCCTGTCGTTGGGGGAACGTGTCGGGGTGATCTCTCATATTTCCAGCTACTGGCGTTATCGTTTCTCCAAGGACGACTCGCTGACCGTGGACGTCGACGAAGCCATCGACATTTTCGCCGACTTCGAGGCGGGCCTGTCGGCCCCGCTCGCGGCCTGACCATAAAGATCGTCGCGGATAAGCGGATTTTTACGTTCTGCGACTATTTGGCTAGGTGACGACCATCAATCTTCCAGGAGCCCGAGTTCGTGTTCGACGGCAACGCCCGTACAATTCAGCGCATTGCTTCGAGGGTGCAGCGGGTCTTGGTCGTGGATCCCAATCCGGCCACCGCCCGGTTGCTGGCCGAGCACATGCGTCCTCTGGGCGCTCAGATCTTCGCCGCGCCGACCGCCGAAAACGCCTATGCGATGGCGCGGGCCGTCAATCCGCAGCTGATCTTCGTCGAACACATTCAGGCGGGAGTCGACGGCCTGGTTTTCACGCGCAAGATCCGACGTGGCGATCTGCCCTGCCGCGAAGCCCCGGTGATCATGTGCACCGCCGAGGCCACCGCCGAAGCGATCTTCGGCGCCCGTGACGCCGGCGTGCATGAGTTCATGCGCAAGCCCTTCAACCTCAAGGACCTCGAGCGTCGGCTGGAGGCCGTGACCCTGAAGCCGCGCGACTGGATCGAGGCTGTCGGCTACGTCGGTCCGGACCGCCGCCGTTTCAACTCCGCCGACTACAAAGGACCGCGCAAGCGCAAGGCCGACGCGCTCGGCTCGCCCGCCGCGCGCCTGTCCCAGGCCCTGCGCATCGTCAAGTCGGCCGCCGCGGCGCTGGATGTCGATCCGGCCCAGGCGCGCCGCGCTCTCGCCGCCCAGGCGGCGGAACTCCGGCGCGTGGGCGAGGCGGTCGGGGACCCGCGCCTGATCCAGGCGGCGGAGGCTCTGGGCGCTTCCACCATGACCGATCTGTCCGGCGCGATGGGCCGCGCGGACCTGGTCAAGCGCATCGACGCGCTGATGGGCTTGATGGCGCAGGATAGCGCCGGCCGCGCCGCTTAAGGATTCCCATGAGGGCCGCGTAACGGCGCTGGCGCCTCCTCGCCTTCATCGTTCCTACGCGGAACCGGCATGAAACTGTCGTCAAACGGCAATGTGCTGGCCATGTTCCGGTAATAGCAGCCCAACCTGAAGCAGATCGCGCATGGGCGCGGCGAAGCCTTCGGGGGTCTTCTCATGAGCATTCGCATCAAGGCGGCGCTGCTGCGCCGCGCTAGCGCCCTGGCGGTCGTGGCCGTCGCCGTGGCCGGCCCGGCCATCGCCGCCGACCTGCGGGGGCGGGTCGTTGACAGCGCCGGCTCGCCGCTGCCGGGCGCCGCCGTCAGCGTGGGCGGCCGCACCGCCACCGCCGGTCCGGACGGCTGCTTCGAGCTGACGGGCCTGGCCGCGGGCTCCGCGGAAGTTCAGGTGCGCTATGTCGGCTACGGCGCCTCGACCATGCCCGTGCGCCTGTCCGACAGCACGACCGCCGAGGTCGAGGTCACCCTGACGCCGCCCGACGCCGTCGCCGAGGTCGTCATCACCGGCCAGCGCGCCGCCGAGCGTCGCGCGCTGCAGACCAAGAAGGTCGCCGACAACTTCGTCGAGGCGCTCTACGCCAACGACGTGGGCAAGCTGCCCGACCAGAACGTCGCCGAGGCCGTGCGCCGTCTGCCGGGCATCACCGTGGCCAATGACCAGGGCGAAGGCCGCTATGTGATCATCCGCGGCGTGGACCCGCGCTACGCCAACGTCACCGTCAACGGTCAGACGGCCGCCGCGCCGGAGCCCGATAACCGCCAAGTCAAGCTGGACGACATCCCGTCGTCGCTGATCGGCCAGGTCACGGTGGTCAAGAGCCTGACGGCCGACCTCGACGCCAACGCGATCGCCGGCCAGGTCGATATCGTCACGCTCAGCGCCTTCGATCGCCACGGGACCTTCGGCAGCGCCCGCGCCGCCTATGGCCAGTTCGACCTGAACGACAAGCACCCCTATGAAGGCGACCTGACCCTGGGCGGCACGTTCGGTCCCGACAAGCAGTTCGGCGCGGTCCTGTCGGCCAACTATTCCAAGCGTCCGATCGAGTCGCAGAACGTGGCCGGCGCCTCCTGGACGACCGCCAACGGCTATGCGATCCCGGCCGACTTCGACGATCGAGACTACAATCTGGTGCGCGAGCGGACCGGCTTTGTCGGCAATTTCGACTGGCGTCCGAACGACGACATGCAGTTTTACCTGCGCACCCAGTACTCGAAGTTCACCGACCACGAGACGCGCGACCGCTTCCGGACGCCGATCGCCGGCACGATCGTCTCGACCTCGGCCACGGCGGGCTCGTTCAGCAAGGCGACCGCCACCCGCTACGTCCGGAGCCGTAACGAGGACGACAACACCAAGACCGTCTCGACGGGCGGCAAGTTCAATGTCGGCGCCGGCAAGCTGAGCGTCGACCTGGCCTATAGCCGCGCCGAGAAGACCGATCCGCTGCGCAGCGAATTCCAGTTCGCCACCGGCAAGACCATGACCGGGACCTACGACCTGTCGGACGTGCTGTTCCTGGTCACGCCGGGGACGGCGGCCTTCGACCCCAGCCAGTTCACCTTCAAGAGCGTCAACTACGACAAGCGCGAAGCCGTCGAGACGCTGAAGCAGGCGCGCGCCGACTATAGCCTGCCGCTGAACACGGTTGGCGAAGGCAGCACGCTGAAGATCGGCGTCAAGGTCACCGACCGTCACAAGACCAACGACCGCAACTATACGACCTACGACCCGGGCTCGACGGCCTTCACCCTGGCCGCCCTCAACCCGTCCAGCCTGGCCTCAACCTACGACGGCCGCTATCCCTTCGGCCCCAAGGTCGACTACGCGGCGGCCCAGGCCTATGTCACGGCCAACCCGACGACCCTGAAGCTGAACGCCGCCAAGTCGCTCAGCACCGATCTGCTCAGCGACTACGACGTCTCCGAGAAGATCTGGGCCGGCTACGCGATGGCGACCCTGAAGCTGGGCCGTCTGACCCTGACGCCCGGCCTGCGCGTCGAGAACACCGACGGCGATTACCGCGCCAAGACGTTCAACAGCACGACGGCCTCTCGCGGTCCGGACGCCAACGGCTCGAACAAGTACACCAACTGGTTCCCGAGCCTGAACGCCAAGGTCGACTTCAGCGACCGTCTGGTCCTGCGGGCCGCGGCCACGACCGCGATCGGCCGCGCCGACTACACCCAGTTGGCCCCGGCGGTCACGGTGGACGCCACGGCCGACACGGTCACGACCGGCAATCCGAACCTGAAGCCGTTGACCGCGTCCAACCTCGACGCCGGCTTCGAATACTATCTGCCGGGCCAGGGCGTGGTGTCGGCCTCGGCGTTCTTCAAGGACATCCAGGATCCGATCTTCACCCAGACCCTGCTGAACCAGTCGGGGACTTATGGCGGCGTGGCCCTGACCGGCGCGGCGGTCAGCACGCCGATGAACGCAAGGAAGGCGACCGTCGCGGGCCTGGAACTGAACGTCCAGTCGCAGCTGACCTTCCTGCCGGGGCCGTTCGACGGCCTGGGCGTCGGCGTCAACGCCACCTTCATCGACTCGTCGATCAAGGGGGTGCCCAACCGCCGGGAGGACCTGCCCCTGGTGCAGCAGTCCAAGTCGGTCGGCACGGCCCAGATCTTCTACGAGAAGCACGGCCTGACCGCTCGCGTCGCCTACTCGTACCGCAGCAAGTTCCTGTACACGATCGGCGCCGACGCCAATTCGGACATCTACTGGGACAAGCACGGCCAGCTGGACGCGCGTATCGCCTACGCCATCGGCGACAAGGCCCACAGCGTCACCGTCTTCCTGGAAGGCGCCAACCTGAACAACGAGTCCTGGCGCACCTTCGCCGGCCAGAAGAACCATCTGGGCGAGAACGAGCGCTACGGCCGCACCTTCCGCACCGGGGTGCAGCTGAGCTTTTAGAGCGGCGATAGCGCCCCCTCCGGCCCTCCGGGCCACCTCCCCCGTTTCACGGGGGAGGATGATACCCCTCCTCCCTCGCGACGCGGGGGAGGTGTCGCGGGGCGGAGCCCCGTGACGGAGGGGGCGCTCTGCTACCGCTTGCCCGCCGGCCGCTCCAGCCAGTGGCGGAGCGCGCCGTTGACCGCGCTGGGCGCTTCCATCGGCGTCATGTGGCCGGCGTTGGGGATCACCACCAGATGCGTGCAGCCGATCGCCGCCGCCATCTCGCGGCAGCCCTCGGCGGGCGTGATCTGGTCGTTCTCGCCGACGATAATCAGCAGCGGAACGCGCAGGGCCTTCAGCGGCGCCTCGCCGTCCTGGCGCTCCAGGCTGTTCTGGCGCAGGAAAACCTCGCGGCCCAGGCGCTGGGTCATGTCGACGATGCGGGTGGTCAACTCGACGTCGTCGAGGCGCGAGGCGTCGATATACGACTTCATGATCGCCTGACCGATCCCCAGGAAGGTCCCACCCCGGGCGGCGGCCTTGTTCAACGCCCGGCGCTGGGCGGCGCGCTCGGGCGTGTCGACCCGGATCGAGGTGTCCAGCAGGGCCAACCGCTCGATGCGCTCCGGCGCGAGCCGCGCGATCTCCTGGGCCACATAGCCGCCCATCGAGAATCCGGCCACGGCGAAGGTGGGCTCGGCCTCGGACAGCACGCTTTGCGCCATCTCACTGAGCGTGGCGTAGGGCGAAAGATCCGGGACCCAGACCCGCGCGACATCGGCCAGGCCGCTGATCTGGTCTCGCCACAGCTCGGCGTCATTGAGCAGACCGGGCAGCAGGATCAGCTGGGGCAGGGAGGAGGCGTCGGTCATCGCAGAGCTCATAACACCATAAAGCTTCGTCATTCCCGCCCTTGTGGCGGGAACCCCTCTGTCCGCCGCGGGGGCGGGGAGGGGCGGACTGCTTGGCAGTCCGCTTGCGTCTCACGTGTCAGCTGAACCAGGGGTTCCCGCCACAAGGGCGGGAATGACGGTGGTGAGGTATGTAAAGAAAAAGGGGCGCTTTTTAGCGCCCCTTCATCTCATTCAACTCAGGCAGAAGCGATTAGGCGTCGACCATGTTCTTGGCGATCGCCGCCTCGCGCATGGTCTTTTGCAGCTTTTCGAACGCGCGGACCTCGATTTGGCGAACGCGTTCGCGGCTGACGCCGTACTGGGCCGCGAGCTCTTCCAGGGTGGTGGGCTCGTCCTTCAGGCGGCGTTCGGTCAGGATGTGACGCTCGCGGTCGGTCAGCTCGACCATCGCCTCTTCCAGAAGCGACATCCGCAGCGACTTCTCCTCGTCCTCGGCGACGCGGGTTTCCTGGCTGACCTGATCTTCATCGGCCAGCCAATCCTGCCACTCGCTCTCGCCGTCGGCGCGCAGCGGCGCGTTCAGCGAGGCGTCGGGGCCCGACAGGCGGCGGTTCATCGAGATGACCTCGCTGTCCAGCACGCCCAGCTTGGTGGCGATCTCGCTGACCTGCTCGGGACGCAGGTCGCCTTCCTGGAAGGCGGCGATCTGGCTCTTGGCCTTGCGCAGGTTGAAGAACAGCTTCTTCTGCGCGGCGGTCGTGCCCATCTTCACCAGCGACCAAGAGCGCAGGATGTATTCCTGGATCGAGGCCCGGATCCACCACATGGCGTAGGTGGCCAGACGGAAACCCTTCTCGGGCTCGAACTTCTTGACGGCCTGCATCAGGCCGACATTGCCTTCCGAGATCACCTCGCCGATCGGCAGGCCATAGCCGCGATAGCCCATGGCGATCTTGGCCACCAGGCGCAGGTGCGACGTGACCATCTTGTGGGCGGCCTGCGGGTCCTGATGCTCTTTCCAGCGCTGAGCCAGCATGAACTCCTCGTCCTTGCTGAGCATCGGGAACTTGCGGATTTCGGTCAGGTAACGGGAAAGGCCGCCATCGGGCGACATCACCGAAAGGGTGTTCGCGGTCATCTTAGTTCGTATCCCCTTGCGTGCGGATCCGCTCGCCACTACGCGCGATCACCCTCACACAGAGGCATAGATAGGACGCGGCGCGGCGGTTGGAAGGGCGGTAACGCATTTGTAATGTCCGAGTTGCCCACTCGGATATTGTACGAATGCGGCGTCTCTTTGCCCGGACGGCGGCATGAGGCAGGCTAGAGCTAGAAAACGGGGATTCGTCGCATGGTCCGCTTCATTTTCCGCATCCTGATCGCGGCCGCCGGCCTTTGGCTGTCGTCCAGGATCGTGCCGGGCGTCTGGGTCGATGGCTGGACCACCCTGCTGATCGCCGGCTTCCTGCTGGGCGTCGTCAACGCCGTCGTCCGTCCCGTGGTCACGGTTCTGACCTTTCCCCTGACCCTGGTGACGCTGGGCCTGTTCCTGCTGGTGGTGAACGCCGCGATGATCGGTCTCGTCGCCTGGATGCTGGGCGGGCACATGCAGGTCCACGGACTCCTGGCCGGGATCGAGGCGGCGATCGTCACGGGCGTCGTCAGCTGGGGCGGCCACATTCTGCTGGGCGACGACCGACGGGAACGCGAGTAGCCGACGTCACGGCGCGCTGTACCTCTTCCATCATTGGGATAAGCTCGGCGTCCGGGAGGAAGCCGAGATGAAAATCAACGGCGTCAATCATCTGGCCCTGGTCTGTCGCGACATGGGCGAGACGGTGAAGTTCTACACCGAGGTGCTGGACATGCCCCTCGTGAAGACCGTGGCGCTGCCCGACGGCGGCCAGCACTTCTTCTTCGACTGCGGGGGCGGCGCGTGCCTGGCCTTCTTCTGGTGGCCGGAGACGCCGCCGGCCGCGCCGGGGATCGCTTCGGTTCGGTCGTTTCCCGCCGACTCCAAGACCGCCGTCGGCTCGATGAACCACATCGCCTTCACGGTGGACGAGGCCGATCTGGAGGCCTGTCTCCAGCGCCTCCAGGCGGCGGGCGTTCCGGCGTTCCCGATGGTGGTCAATCACGACGACAGCGAGATGGGCGTGGCGCGCCAGATGCATCCCGGCGTCTTCGTTCGGTCCGTCTACTTCACCGATCCGAACGGGATCATGATGGAGCTGGCGGCCTTCACGCGCGACTTCGGCCCCCAAGACGTGCTCCACGCGCCGGCGGGCGCCTCGCGGCCGCTGGGCGTGGTCGCCTGATGCCGCGCCTGCGCCAGATCCCTCGGACCGAGGTCACGGACGAGCGCACGCTTCGCCTCTACGACCACCTTTTCGGCGAGCGCGACCCCGTGGCCCATCCGGGCACGGACACCGGCACGCGCGGCGATTGGTGGACCGTTTTCGCCGGCAGTCCCGACGTGCTGCGCCACGCCGCCCAGGGCTTCGCCCTCTATCGCGACCCGGCGCGCAAGATCGATCCGGTGCTGCGCGAGCTGGCCCAGACCCGGGCGGGCTGGGCGCGGGGCAGCCAGTTCGTGTTCTCCCAGCACTGCAAGTCGCTGCGAGGCCTCGGGGTCTCGGAGGACAAGATCGCCGCCGTGCCGCACTGGCAGGTCTGCGACGTGTTCGACGCGCGCGAGCGGGCGGTGTTGGCCTATGCCGACGGCCTGGTCCTGGACGGCGGCCGCGTCGCCGACGGCGTCTTCTCGGCGCTGAAGGCCTTTCTCACCGATGAGCAGATCCTGGAACTGACCTACATCACCTGCCTCTACGAGATGCACGCGGTGATGAGCCGGGCCCTGCGCACCGAGTTCGATGACCGCGACGAGCCGGTGGTCGAGGTCGCCGCTCCCGAGACTTTCAAGTCACGGGACTTTCTGGATACGGGTCGGGAGGGGTCTAGAAGTTAAATTGCAATAATATTCAAGGTAAATGCCGCCGAAAACACTGTGACGGCGTCATGAACTTTTGGCGAAATGGCCGGGCTTGGCCGGGACATTAGCACCTCGTTAGTCCAGAAATGGTCCTTGTTGCGCCCAAGTGGAGGCGTAACCATGTTCACCCTTAGGGACACCGTGTCTTCCTTGACGCCGGCGCGTCAGGATGTTCTTGGCAAGTCGCTGTACGAGCGCTTCCGGGAAGAGCCCGACACCCTGATTGTTCCGGTGCTGGACGACGAGGACCGACCGATCGGCATCGTCGAACGCAACGCCTTCTTCTTGCGCATGGCGGCCGAGTACGGCCGCGCGCTCTACGCCAACCGCCCGATCTCGACGCTGATGGACCGCGAGCCGCTGGTCGTCGACGCCGACACTGAGCTGGCGTCGTTCACCACCGACAGCCTGTCCTACCGGGCCTCGGACCTGCTGCGCGGCTTCATCGTCACCGAGGGCGGCCGCTATCTGGGCGTGGGCACCGTGCTGGGGCTGCTGCAGGCCGCCAACGAGACGAACCGCCGGGGCGTGGCCGCGCTCGCCGCCGCCAAGGCCGATGTGGAGCGCGCCCAGACCTTCATGACGGCGATCGTCGAAGCGATGCCCTCGATGGTCTTCGTCAAGCGCGCCGACGACCATAGCTATGTCCTGCTGAACCGGGCCGGCGAGAAGACGCTGGGCATGTCGCGCGACCAGGTGATCGGCAAGACCGACGCCGACATCCACGACCCCGAACTGGCCGCGCTCTATGTCGAGCGTGACCGCGAGGTGCTGCTGTCGGGCGAGGTGCGGGTGATCGAGGAAGATCACGTGCCGCGCGCGGACGGCGGCATGGCGATCCTCCGCACCAAGAAGATCGCCATCCGCGACGCCGACGGCGAGCCCGCCTACCTGCTGGGCGTCTCCGAGGACATCGCCGAGCGCAAGCGGGCCGAGGCGCAGATCGCCCGCCTGGCCCATTATGATCCGCTGACCGAACTGCCCAACCGCGTGCTGTTCCAGAAGTCGCTGGCCGAGGCCCTGGCCCGTCGCGCCCGCAACGGCGACAACCTGGCCGTTCACTTCATCGACCTCGACCGCTTCAAGACCGTCAACGATACGCTGGGGCATCCGCTGGGCGACGCCCTGCTGCGCGTGGCCGCCGAGCGCCTGCGCAACTGCGTGCGCGAGGGGGACACCGTGGCCCGCCTCGGCGGCGACGAGTTCGCCGTCGTCCAGACCGGCCTGAAGGACATGACCGGCGCCACGCGCCTGGCCGAACGCGTCGTCGAGGCCATGTCGGCCCCGTTCGACCTTCAGGGCCATCAGGTGGTCATCGGCGCCAGCGTCGGCGTCTCGGTCGCGCCCTCCGACGGCGAGGACGCCGACGAGCTGCTGAAGAAGGCCGACATGGCCCTCTATCGCGCCAAGGCCGAGGGACGCGGCGCCTTCCACTTCTTCGAACACGCCATGGACGAGCAGTTGCAGGCGCGTCGGGCGCTGGAGCTGGACCTGCGGCGAGCCCTGCAGGCCGGCGAGTTCGAGCTGTTCTACCAGCCGCTGTACAATCTGGGCGACGAGCGGGTGACGGGCTGCGAGGCCCTGCTGCGCTGGCGCCACCCGGAGCGGGGCATGGTCTCGCCGGCCGACTTCATTCCCCTGGCCGAGGAGATCGGCCTGATCGTCCCGTTGGGCGAATGGGTGCTGCGCAAGGCCTGCGCCGAGGCCGCGCAATGGCCGGATCACGTGCGCCTTGCGGTGAACCTGTCGCCGGCCCAGTTCCGCGATCGGGGCCTGGTGCGAACGGTCGTCTCGGCCCTGGCCGCCTCGGGCCTGCCCGCCCAGCGCCTGGAGCTGGAGATCACCGAGTCGGTGCTGCTGCAGGACAGTCAATCCAACATGACCATGCTGCATGACCTGAAGTCCCTGGGCGTGCGGATCTCGATGGACGATTTCGGCACCGGCTACAGCTCGCTCAGCTATCTGCGCAGCTTCCCGTTCGACAAGATCAAGATCGACCAGACCTTCGTCCGCGACATCCTGGAAGACAGCGACGCCATGGCCATCATCAAGGCCGTGCTGGACCTGGGCTCCTCGATGGGCATCGTCACCACGGCCGAGGGCGTGGAGACGCTGGAGCAACTGAACGCGCTGCGCGGCCAGGGCTGCGCCGAGATCCAGGGCTACTTCATCAGCCGCCCGGCTCCCGCGGCGGAGATCGCCAAGATGCTGGGGGTGCAGCCGGTGAGGGAAACCTTCTCCCAGCGGGAGAAGGCGGGACCCGCGCCGCGGGCGTGGGGGGATGAGGGGTTGATGCGGTCGCGGGCCTGAGCCCTCACCCTCCCATCCCGGCTTTCGCCGGGACGGGTCCCGCCCTCTCCCTCGGGAGAGGGTGATCTTTACGCCACCCGCTTCAACGCCGCGCCCAGGTCTTCGACCATTTCAGGCGTCGTGGCCCACGAGCACATGAAGCGCACGGTCCCGTCCAGGAAGCGGTAGACGAACCACCCCTCGCCGCGCAGGCGTTCCAGCGCCGGCTCGTCCATCTCGACGAAGATCCCGTTGGCCTCGACCGCGTGGCGGATCGGGAAGGGCATCAGGCCAGCCAGCTTTTGGGCCATGGCGTTGGCGTGGGCCGCGCGGGCCGCCCACGGACCGGTCGAACCGTCCTCGCCCAGCAGGCCCAGCCACGGCGCCGCCAGAAAGCGGCCCTTGGAGACCAGCTGGCCGGCGTGCTTCAGCCGCGCGTCCAGGCGGCGGGCGTGGGCTGGATTGAGGAACACGACGGCCTCGGTCGGGGTCGAGCCGGCTTTCGTGCCGCCGATCACCAGGATGTCGACGCCCATCTTGGCCACGCTCTTCAGGTCGAAGCCGGCCGCCACGGCGTTGGCCAGACGCGCGCCGTCCAGGTGGACGCCATGGCCCTTGGCCTTCACGGGCGCGATCAGGGCCCGCAGGTGCTGCTCGGAGTAGACCGTGCCGTATTCGGTGGCGGTGGTCAGCGACAGGGCGTTGGCGGGCTGTTTGTACGAGACCTCGGGCCGCGCCAGCGCCGCTTCCAGCGCCGCGACCTCGATCTTGCCCGACGCGCCCGGCAGGCCGATCAGGCCGACGCCCTGGCCGAAGAAGCCGGGCGCCCCGGTCTCGTCGGTGCGGATGTGAGCGTGCTCGTGGGCCAGAACCGCCTCGTGCGGCTGGGCCAGCAGCGTGAGGGCGAAGGCGTTGGCCGCCGTGCCCGAGGCGGTGAACCGCACCTCGGCGTCGGCGTCCAGCAGGGCCCGGATGCGGTCGGCGGCCGCGCGGCTGACATGGTCCGTGCCATAGCCGGAGGCGGTTCCGGCATTGGCGGCGACCAGGGCGTCCATGACCTCGGGCATGGCGCCGGCGACGTTGTCGGAGGCGAAGTCGTAGCGGGGAGCTGTCATGCCCCCTGGATAGGATCGCGCGCGGGCTCCGGGCAAGCGGAACCCGCGCGGCGGCCGCCTACTTCGCCGCCGCCAGCGCCTGCGTCAGGTCCGCCAGGATGTCGTCGATATGCTCCAGGCCGATCGACAGGCGCACATAGCCGTCCGAGACGCCGGTCGCCAGTTGCTCCTCGGCGCTGAGCTGGGAGTGGGTGGTCGAGGCCGGGTGGATCGCCAGGCTGCGCGCGTCGCCGATATTGGCCACGTGGTAGAACAGTTTCAGCGCGTCGATGAACTGGCGGCCCGCCTCGCGGCCGCCCGCCAGCTCGAAGCCGACCAGGCCGCCATGGCCGCCCGCTAGGTAGCGCTCGGCGCGCTCGCGTTGCAGGCCAGTCTGGACGCTGGGATGGATGACGCGGGTCACACCCGGCGCCTGGGTCAGCGCCTTGGCGACCGCCGCGGCGTTCTCGCTGTGGCGGGTGATGCGCAGCGGCAGGGTCTCGAGCCCTTGCAGGATCTGGAAGGCGTTGAACGGCGACAGGGCCGCGCCCAGGTCGCGCAGCAGCACGGTGCGGGCCCGCAGAATGTAGGCGATCGGGCCCAGCGGCTTAGCGGCCTCCGCCCACACCGCGCCGTGATAGCTGGCATCGGGGGTGTTCAGGGTCGGGCTGCGCTCGGGGTGGACGGTCCAGTCGAAATTGCCGCCGTCGATGATCACGCCGCCGATCGAGGTGCCATGGCCGCCGATATATTTGGTGGTCGAATAGACGACGATCGCCGCGCCGTGCTCCAGCGGTCGCGCCAGCAGCGGGGCGGCGGTGTTGTCGACGATCAGCGGGACGCCCAGCTGGCGGCCGATCCGCGCCACCTCGGCGATCGGGAAGACGCTGAGCTTCGGGTTCGGCAGGGTCTCGGCGTAGTAGGCGCGGGTCCGCTCGTCGGTGGCGCGGGCGAAGGCCTGGGGGTCTTCCGGATCGACGAAGCGGACCTCGATCCCCTGGTCGCGCAGGGTGTTGGCGAACAGGTTCCAGGTGCCGCCATAGAGGTCGGTCGAGCTGACGATGTTGTCGCCGGCGCGGGCCAGGTTCTGGATCGCGAGGGCCGAGGCCGCCTGGCCGGAGGCCACCGCCAGCGCCGCCGCGCCGCCTTCCAGGGCCGTCAGCCGCTGCTCCAGGATGTCGGTCGTCGGGTTGCCCAGGCGCGTGTAGATGTTGCCCAGCTTGCGCAGGGCGAACAGGTCGGCCGCGTGCTCGGCGCTTTCGAACTGGTACGAGGTCGTCTGGTAGATCGGCGGCGCGACCGCGCCCGTCGCGGGGTCCGCGCGCCAGCCGGCGTGCAGGGCCAGGGTCTCGGGGTGAAGCTTGCGGTCGGACATGCGGCGTTTCCCTGTTGCTCTTCCTGACAACGACGCCGCGACCTTAGCCGCGCGGAGGCCAGCGAAGAGGTCCGTTATTCTCGCCGCCGCTCCAGAAAATCTTCAGGTCTCGCGCGCCCCTACAAGCCGCGCGCCCAAGCCCGGACGTCCGCGACGAACAGGCCGGGCTCCTCCATGGCCGCGAAGTGGCCGCCGCGCGGCATCTCGCTCCAGCGGGTGATGTTGTAGGCGCGGTCGGCCCAGGAGCGGGGCGGGGGCTTGTAGATGCTCTCGCCGGGGAAGTTGGCGAAGGCGGTCGGCGTCTCGCAGCGCTGGCCCTCGGCCAGGACCGCCCCGCCTTCCTCCAGCATGGCGCGGTAGTACCAGGCGCCGGTCGTGAAGCTGCCGGTCATCACGTAGATCATCAGGTTGGTCAGCAGCTGGTCGCGGCTGAACACCTGCTCGAACGACTTCTCCGACAGGTCGGCCCAGTCGTGGAAGCGCTCAAGGATCCAGGCGGCCTGGCCGACCGGGTTGTTGGCGCCCAGCCACGCGACCGACTGCGGCTTGCTGGCCTGCAGGCGGAAATAGGCGCCCCAGAGGTCCATCTGGGCGCCGAAGCCGGTGATCCAGGCGATCTCCTCCGGGGTTTGCGGCGGCCCGGCGGGACGCAGGCCGATCATGTTCAGGTGGATGGCCTTGGCGTGCGCGCCGTGGTCCAGGCCCAGCCACGAGGTGACGAGGCCGCCCCAGTCGCCGCCTTGGGCCAGATAGGTCTCGTAGCCGAGCTCGCGGGTCATCAGGGTGTTGAAGATCCGCGCCGTGGCCCGCTGGCCCAGCGGCCGTCTGGGCTTGCCCGAGAAGCCGAAGCCCGGCAGCGACGGGATCACGAGGTCGAAGGCGTCGGCCGGGTCGCCCCCGTGACGCGAGGGGAAGGCCAGGGGCTCGATCGCGTCCCAGAACTCGAAATGGCTGCCCGGCCAGCCGTGGGTGATCAGCAACGGGCGCTTGCCCTTCGCCTCGCCGACCACGTGGACGAAGTGGATGTCCAGGTCCTCGATCGTGGCGGTGAACTGCGGGAAGCGGTTGAGGTTGGCCTGGGCGGCGCCGACGTCGAAGCCGTCGATCCAGTAGGCGCAAAGGTCCCTCAGGAAATCGGGGTCGCAGCCATAGGCCCAGCCGCCGCCTTCCGGGGCGGGTGGGAACTCATAGGCGCGGACCTGGCTCAGGACCTTGTCGATCTGGTCGCGGGACCAGTGCACCTCGAACGGCGTCGCCATGGCGGCCTCCCTGTTTTGAAGGGAGGGTCCGCTGATTTCCCCGAGGGAGGTCAAGCGATCCGAGTTTGCGAAAAATATAACCGTCATCCCGCGCTTTATGCGCGGGACCCATCTGTCCGCCGCAGGGGCGGAGAAAACTCACACGCCCACGTGTCGGCTGAACCATGGGTCCCGCGCATAAAGCGCGGGATGACGATGTTGGTGTTGAGGGAGCTTCTTTAGGCCTCCGCCCAAATCCTTGCCCGCAGCTTCGGCCACAGCATGTTCACCGCCAGTCCGGCCAGCACCAGGGCGGCGGCCGTCAGCTTCCAGGCGGGCAGGCCTTCGTGCAGCAGCAGGGCCGAGGCGCCCATGCCGAAGACCGGGACCAGAAGCGCCATCGGGGTGACGGTCGCGGCGGGGTGGCGGGCCAGAAGCCAGCCCCAGGCGGCGTAGCCGAACATGGTGTTGCCCACCGCCTGCCAGGCGACGGCCAGCCAGGTCCAGGCGTCGGCGCCGGTGACGCCCTTGACCATGGCCGGCCAGCCTTCCAGCCACAGCGACATCAGGAAGAGCGGCGGGATCGAGAACAGGCTGGCCCAGACCACATAGGCCAGCATGTTCACCGCGCCGGCCTGGCGCGCGACGATATTGCCGCCCGACCAGCTGGCGGCGGCCAGCAGCACCAGGACGACGCCCAGCGGCGTGGCCGCGCCGCCGCCGTGCGCGGCGATCAGCACGATGCCCGAGGCGGCCAGCAGCAGGGCGGCGATCTGGAAGCTCCGGATCGGCTCGCGATTTATGCCCATGGCCATGCCGATCGTGAAGAACACCTGGGTCTGCACCACCAGCGACGCCAGGCCCGGCGAGATCGAGCCCTTCATGGCCACGAACAGCAGGCCGAACTGCCCCGCCCCGATCAGCACGCCATAGGCCGCCAGATTGGCCCACGAGACCGCCGGGCGCTTGACGAAGAAGGCCATCGGCAACAGCACCAGGGTAAAGCGCAGGGTGGCGAACAGCAGCGGCGGCAGGTGGTTCAGGCCCACCCGGATCACCACGAAATTCGTGCCCCACACCGCCACCACGGCCAGGGCCAGCAGGAAATGGCGAAGGGGCAGGGACGCTTGGGACATGAGCGCTCCGGGGTCGGCTTTGTCCTTCGATTGCGCCGTCGGTCGCGTCCGGGCAATGGAAACATTGTCCCCGTGACAATGCCTTCCGCCCCACGCCGCCGTTTGACGCCCTCCCGCCCGCCGCCTAGCTTCGCCGCGCACAGAGGGAGAGAACGTCATGGGCTGGGATCTGCTGGTCGCCAAGAGCGATCTGCGCCGCGCCGAGATCCGCGAGACCGCGCCGGCGGCGCTGGCCGAGGGCGAGGTTCGCCTGGCCATCGAAAGCTTCGCCCTGACGGCCAACAACATCACCTACGCCGTGTTCGGCGAGGCGATGAAGTACTGGGATTTCTTCCCGGCGCCGGAGGGCTTCGGCCGCGTGCCGGTGTGGGGCCACGCGCGGGTCGAGGAAAGCGCCCATCCCGAGATCGCGGTGGGCCAGCGCTTCTATGGCTACTGGCCGATGTCGACGCACCTGACCGTCCAGGCCAAGGTCGGCAAGACCGGCTTCACCGACGTCTCGCCGCACCGCCAGCCGCTGGCGCTGGTCTACAACCAGTATCAGGCCGTCGGCGATGAAGAGCCTTTGGAGGCCTATCGCGCCCTGCTGCAGCCGCTGTTCATGACCTCGTTCCTGATCGAGGACCAGCTGGACGAGGCGGGGTTCCACGGCGCGGCCCAGGTGATCCTGTCCAGCGCCTCGTCCAAGACCGCCATCGCCCTGGCGGCGCTGTTGAAGCGGCGCGGGGCGGTCAAGGTGGTTGGCCTGACCTCGCCCCGAAACAAGGCCTTCGTCGAGGGCCTGGGCTTCTACGATCAGGTCGTCCTCTATGACGACATCGCCAGCGCGCCGATCGTCGGTTCGGCGGCGTTCGTCGATTTCGCCGGCGACTCGGCGGTGCTGGCGGCGGTGCATAACCGCTTCGCCGACGACCTGAAGGCCTCGATCCTAGTCGGCGGCACGCACTGGGAGGTTCCGCGCGTCCAGGCCGCGCTGCCGGGGCCCCGGCCGGCCTTCTTCTTCGCCCCCGACCGCATCGCCAAGCGTCGTCAGGACTGGCCGGGCGGCGCGTTCGAGCAGCGCTATGGCGCGGCCTGGTCGCCGTTCGTGGCCGATGCGCCGCGCTGGCTGACGGTGACCGGCGGGCAAGGCGCGGAGGCGATCCGCGCGGCCTATCTGGAACAGCTCGAGGGCCGGACGGCGCCGGATGTCGGCCTGGTGCTGCGGCCTTAAGGCTGTTGGCCGGGCTGGTCGCGCCGCGCGGTCGGTCACTAGCGGCGAGGCGGATCTCGCTTAGAGGTTCGCTCTCACCGAGACGGCGTCTCGCGAGGCCCATTGCAGAACCGATTGGATCAGGGCCGTGGCGACCGGGTTCTGGCCGCCTGGTCCCATGACGACGAACTCTATGTCCGGCAACGGCGGCAGAACGTCCGGCGCTGAAATCGGGGCCAGGCCCGGCGGTATCAGGCGCAGGGAGTGGGGCAGCGCGCCAAGACCCGCCCGGGCCGCGGCGCTCAGGCCCGCCAGGCTGGTGCTGGTGAAGGCGATGCGCCAGGCTTTCCGCGCGCGCTCCAGGGTCGCGAGCGCCTTGGCCCGGGTGACGCTTGGGGGCGGATAGAGCAGGAGGGGGACCGGTTCCGCCGGATCGAGGCGCAGGTCGGGCCGGCCGACCCAGGCGATCGGTTCGCGCCAGGCCAAGGTCCCGCGAGGGTCTCCCGACCGCCGCTTGACGAACACCACGTCAAGCGCGCCTGCGTCGAACCGTTCGTAGAGGGTCTCGCTGAGACCGGCGACCAGTTCCAGGTCGACCTCCGGGTGGCGTCGCGCGAAGGCGGCCAGGATGTCGGGCAGGGCCGACAGAACGAAGTCTTCGCAGGCTCCCAGTCGCAGCCGTCCGCGCAGCGGGGTCGCGGTGAGGAACCGAGCCATCCGGTCGTTGGCGTCCAGGACGCGTCGGGCGTGTTCCAGCGCGACCTCTCCTTCGGGCGTCAAGGCCACGCCATGCGTGTCGCGATCCAGCCACCGTCGGCCGGTCAGGGTCTCGAGGCGTTGGATATGCTGGCTGACGGTCGACTGCTGCCGCCCCAGCGCCCGTCCGGCGGCCGTGAACGAGCCGGTCTCGGCGATCGCCACGAAGCTGCGCAGCAGCTCTGGAGACAAGAGACGCTCTGTCATCACGTTTCATGATATCCGATATCGCTATTATGGCAATTCAAAATGTCCGCGCGACCCTTTAGCTGAGGCCGGTCGTTTCACGAGGAGGGTCGTCATGCCCGCGCGTCGCCTGCGTCTTCCGCTCGATCCCTACCTGCTTTGCCTGATCGCGACGGTCGCCCTGGCCTTTGTGCTGCCGGCTCGGGGGCGGGCGACCCTGGTGCTGGACAAGACGGTCTATGGGGCCGTCGCGGCCCTGTTTTTTCTGTACGGCGCCAAGCTGTCACCGAGCGCGATCTGGGAAGGCCTGATCCACTGGCGCCTGCAGGCCCTGGTGTCGGCCAGCACCTTCGTCCTCTTTCCGGCGCTCGGCGTGGCGGTCGGCGTCCTGGCCAAGTCGCGGCTGCCCGACGACGTCGTGACCGGCCTGGTCTTTCTGACGCTGTTGCCGTCCACGGTGCAATCGTCGATCGCCTTCACTTCGATCGCGCGCGGCAACGTGCCGGCGGCCTTGTGCAGCGCCTCGCTGTCGAACATGGCCGGCGTCTTCATCACCCCGATCCTGGCGGCGCTGATCGCGCCGGCCGGGAAGGGCCTGAGCCTCTCGTCGCTCAGCGACATCTGTCTACAGATCGTGTTGCCCTTCATCGCCGGCCAGGTTTGCCGGCCCTTTATCGGCGCCTGGCTCTCGCGCCACCCGCGGATCACCGCCGCCGTGGATCGTGGGTCGATCTTGCTGATCGTCTATTCGGCCTTCGGCGCGGGGGTCGCCAGCGGGCTCTTGAAAAGCGTCTCGGGCGTGACCCTGCTCGCGATCCTGGGCGTCGATCTGGCGATGCTGGCGATCGTCATCGTGTCGACCACCTGGATCAGCCGTCAGCTCGGCATGTCGACGGCCGACGAGATCGCCATCGTGTTCTGTGGTTCGAAGAAGAGCATGGCCAGCGGCATTCCGATGGCCAATATCCTGTTCGCCGGTCACGCCGTGGGCCTGATCGTGCTGCCGTTGATGATCTTCCATCAGGCGCAGCTCTTCGTCTGCGCCACCCTGGCCCGACGATACGCCGCCCGGCCGAAGGAGGACGGCGCGGCGTCCGCCGAGCGCGGCTTGAACCCCGTCGGCGCGTTCCGGTGAAGAAGCGGTCGGCGGACAGCTGACGCCCTGGCTTCGAACAAGAAAAAGCGCCGGACGTCGTCGTCCGGCGCTTAGAGCATTTTCCGAGCCGCTTCATCCGAACCGGTTGAGCCTACCGGATCGGCGAGAGACCCCGGGGCTCGACCCGGCTTACTTCACCAGCGAGCCGTGGCACTGCTTGAACTTCTTGCCCGAGCCGCAGGGGCAGGGGCCGTTGCGGCTGGTGTTTTCCCAGCCTTCCGGCAGGGCCGAGACCGGCAGGGCCTCGCGTTGTTCCGGCGACAGGCCGTCCGGAATCGCGCCAGCGACGGCGGCGTTCTCGCCGGTCAGCGGATCCAGGTGGACCTCCTGCAGGCCCGACAGGGCTTCGGGCATGTCCGGCTCGGCATAGGCGATCTCGACCGTCATCAGCCAGCGGGTGGTGTTGGTGCGCAGGTCGCCGAGCAGTTTCTCGAACAGCGAGAAGGCCTCGGTCTTGTACTCGTTCAGCGGATCGCGCTGGCCATAGCCGCGCAGGCCGATGACGTTGCGCAGGTGGTCCAGGTGCATCAGGTGCTCGCGCCACTGCAGATCGATCATCTGCAGCAGGAAGTTCTTTTCGACCTGGCGCATCTGCTCGGGCGTGATGATCACCTCGCGCTGGGCGGCGTAGTCGTCGGCCGCCTTGGTGATGCGCGTCTTGATCTCCTCGTCGGCGATGCCTTCCTCGGCGGCCCATTCGGCGATCGGCAGGTCCATGCCCAGGATCGACTTCACGCGCTCGGTCAGGCCCTCGATGTCCCACTGCTCGGCATAGGCCTTGGGCGGCAGGTGGCGGGTGACCAGATCGTCGATCGTGTCGTGACGCATCTCGACGATGATCTCGGAGAGATCGTCGCTCTCCATGAACTCCTGGCGCTGCTCGAACACGGCCTTGCGCTGGTCGTTGACGACGTCGTCGTACTTCAGGAGGTTCTTGCGGATCTCGTAGTTGCGCTGCTCGACGCGCTTTTGCGCCGTGGCGATGGCGTTGTTCAGCCACTTGTGGGTGATCGCCTCGCCTTCCTGGACGCCGAAGGTGCGCATGATCGCGTCCAGGCGCTCGCCGGCGAAGATGCGCAGCAGGTCATCCTCGCACGACAGGAAGAACTTGCTGCGGCCCGGGTCGCCCTGACGGCCGGTGCGGCCGCGCAGCTGGTTGTCGATGCGGCGGCTTTCGTGACGCTCGGTGCCCAGCACGAACAGGCCGCCGGCGGCCAGGGCCTGAGCCTTCTTGTCGGCGATCTCGGCCTCGATGGCGGCCTTCTGGGCCAGTTCGTCCTGGTGGTCGACCTCCAGGCCCATGCCCTTCTGCTGCTGCTTCCAGGCGGCCAGGCGCATGTCGACATTGCCGCCCAGCTGGATGTCGGTGCCGCGGCCGGCCATGTTGGTGGCGATGGTCACCGCGCCGGGCACGCCCGCGTCGGCGACGATGCCGGCTTCCTGCTCGTGGAAGCGGGCGTTCAGCACCTGGTGCGGGATGCCCTTCTGCTTCTTGCCGTCGTTCTCGAACGTGTAGCTGGACAGCAGCTTCGACAGCTCTTCCGACTTTTCGATCGACACGGTGCCGACCAGGATCGGCTGCCCGCGCACGTGGCAGTCGGCGATCTGCTTGAGGATGGCCTGGTTCTTCTCGCGCTCGGTGCGATAGACCTCGTCGTCGTCGTCGATGCGCTGGATCGGACGGTTGGTCGGGATCTCCGACACGCCCATCTTGTAGATGTCGTCGAATTCCTGCGCCTCGGTCGAGGCCGTGCCGGTCATGCCCGACAGCTTGGTGTAGAGGCGGAAGTAGTTCTGGATGGTCACCGAGGCCAGGGTCTGGTTCTCGGGCTGGATGTCGGCGCCTTCCTTGGCCTCGATGGCCTGGTGCAGGCCTTCCGACAGGCGGCGTCCGGTCATCATGCGGCCGGTGAACTCGTCGATCAGGATCACCTCGCCGGCCTTGACGATGTAGTCCTTGTCGCGCGTGTAGAGGATGTTGGCGCGCAGGGCCTGGTTGACGTGGTGCACCACCGAGACGTTGGCCGCGTCGTAGAGGCCCGCCGAGTCCTCGGCCAGGTGTCCGCCCGACATCAGGATCTCTTCGATCTTTTCCTGGCCGTCCTCGGTCAGGATGACCTGGCGCTGCTTCTCGTCGTGGTCGTAGGTTCCCTTGTCCTTGATCAGCTCTTTCACCAGCAGATCGATGGTCTTGTAGAACTCGCTGCGGTCCTCGGTGGGGCCCGAGATGATCAGCGGCGTGCGCGCCTCGTCGATCAGGATGGAGTCCACTTCGTCGACGATCGCGAAGTTGTGGCCGCGCTGGACCATCTCCGACACGTCGTAGACCAGGTTGTCGCGCAGGTAGTCGAAACCGAACTCGTTGTTGGTGCCGTAGGTGATGTCGCTGCGGTACGCGCGCTGACGCTCGCCCTGGGAGAGGCCGTTGACGATCACGCCGTAGGAGAGGCCCAGGAAGTTGTAGACCTGACCCATCCAGTCGGCGTCGCGGCGGGCCAGGTAGTCGTTGACGGTGATGACGTGGACGCCCTTGCCTTCGAGGGCGTTCAGATAGGTCGGCAGGGTGGCGACCAGCGTCTTGCCTTCACCGGTGCGCATTTCCGAGATGCCCGAGAAGTGCAGCACCATGCCGCCGACCATCTGGACGTCGAAGTGGCGCATCCCGAGCACGCGCTTGGACGCCTCGCGGACCACGGCGAAGGCTTCGTTCAGCAGGCCGTCCAGCGTCTCGCCCTTTTCCAGGCGGGCCTTGAACTCGGCGGTCTTGGCCTTCAGCGCCTCGTCGGAGAGCGCCGCGTATTCCGGCTCGAGGGCGTTGATCTTCGCCACGCGCGCTTGGAAGGTCTTGACCTTGCGTTCGTTGGAAGAGCCGAAGAGCTTTTTGGCGAGACCAAGCATGAAGAGGGAATCCGGAGGGACGGTTTGGACGAGGAGGCCGGCGCTAAGGCTTCGAGGGCCTCGACTACGGAAGTGAGGGCGCGCTGGAGCGGCGGACAAATCCGCTATTCCAACGCGGCCGGAGACTTAAGCACCGGCCATCTTGGTGTCAACGCGAAGCCCCCGTCATCAGTAGGGTTTCGGAGGGGCCGCGGAGGACGTCGGACTTGGTTTTCACGGGGTTTTTCTTTGGGACTGGCGAGGGAAAGCCCCCGGCCGAACGCTTTGCGCGCCGAAGCCGTTTCCACTCGACGAAAAAGCACGCTAGAGCGCTTTGTAAGCAAAGCCGGAGATCTTGGCCTTGAAGTCCTCTGTCCGTCTCGTGAGTTTGATCAGCGCCATGACCTGCGCGCTGCTGCTGGCGGCGTGCGGCCAGAACAAGGTCGCCGAGAAGCCGCCGGAGCCGGGCGACACGGCCGTGGCCCGCGTCAACGGCCAGGTGATCTGGGCCTCCGACGTCAAGCGCGAGGCCGTGGCCCAGGGCCTGATCAGCGAAGGCGAGCCGCTGGACATTTCCAGCGAGGTGTTCCGCCAGCGTCTCGACGAGGTGATCGATCAGAAGCTGCTGGCCGCCGAGGCGACCAAGCGCAAGCTGGACAAGGATCCGATCGCCCAACGCCGCCTGGCCGCCGCCCGCGAGCGCATCCTGGGCGACATGCTGGTCGAGGGCGTGGTCGAGAAGGCCGTCACCGAGGACGCCATCCGCAAGCTCTACGCCGAGCAGCAGAAGCTGTCGAAGCGCTCGGAAGAGATCCGCGCCCGCCAGATCATCGTCGGCAGCCAGGCCGAGGCCGAGAGCGTCAAGAAGCTGCTGGCCTCCGGCGCGTCGTTCGACGCCCTGGCCATGGAGCGCTCGACCGACCAGGCCACCCGATTCAACGGCGGCGACCTCGGCTACTTCACCCTGGACGTGATGCCCGAGCCCTATGGCGCGGCGCTGAAGGACGCCCAGAAGGGCCAGCTGGTCGGGCCGTTCGCGGCCGAGGGCGGCTGGGTCATCGTCAAGGTCGAGGACAAGCGGACCGAGGACCCGATCACCCTGGAGGCCGCCCGTCCGCAGATCGTGCGCTTCCTGACCTATGATCAGGTCCGCGACATCCTCGAAAAGCTGCGCGGCGGCGCCAAGGTCGACATCCTGATCGGCAAGCCGCAGGACGTGCCCGGCGCCCCGGCGCGCGAACCGGCCTCGGCCCCGCCCGAACCGCCCGCCGGCGCGCCCGCCGCGCCGCCGGCTTCCGCCCCATCCGCCCCCGCCAAGAAGTAAGAAGCGGCCGCCATGACCAAGACTCCCAAGGCCTCCGGCAAGACCCCCGCCGAGAAGGCGCCCGAGACCGCGCACAACCCCGTGGCCGCCGCCGGCGCCGCTCTCGAGCGCGCCCTGGTCGATCCGCTGGCCTCGGCGTTGAAGCGCGCCGGCCTGCGCCGCGCCCAGAAGTCGGCCGGCGAGGACGTTTCCATCGCCACGCCCGCGACGCCCGCCGCCAAGCCGGCCGCCACGGGCGCGGGCAAGCCGGGCCTGGCCATATCGCCGCTGGCCGTGCCGTTCCCGGTCATTCCGCCGATCGCCGGCGTCGAGATCGCCACCGGCCGCGCGGGCTTCTACAAGCACGAGCGGGAAGACCTGCTGCTGATGCGCTTCGCCGAGGGCACTTCGGCCGCTGGCGTCTTCACCCGTCACGGCGTCGGCTCCGCGCCGGTCGACTGGTGCAAGCGGCAACTGGCCGCCACCGGCGGCGCGGACGTGCGGGCCCTGGTGGTCAACGCCGGCTGCGCCAACAGCTTCACCGGCCGCCCGGGCGCGGACGCCGTGCGCCGCGTGGCCACCGCCGTCGGCAAGCGCCTGGACTGCCGCCAGCGCGACGTGATGATGGCCTCGACCGGCGTCATCGGCGTGATCCTGGACGACAGCAAGATCACCGCCCGCCTGCCCGAGGTCGAGAGCCGCCTGAAGGCCGACGCCTGGGCCGAGGCCGGCCGGGCGATCATGACCACCGACACCTTCCCGAAAGGCGCCTACGCCACGGCGATGATCGACGGCGTCGAGGTCAAGATCGCCGGGATCTGCAAGGGCTCCGGCATGATCGCGCCCGACATGGCCACCATGCTGGCCTTCGTGGCCACCGACGCGGCCATCGCGCCGGCGGCGCTGCAGACCCTGGTCAGTCTCTACACCCGCACGACCTTCAACTGCGTGACGGTGGACGGCGACCGCTCGACCAACGACACCCTTCTGCTGTTCGCCACCGGCCAGTCGGGCGCGCCCAAGATCCACCGGGCCGGCGACAAGCGCCTGGCCGATTTCCGGGAAAAGCTGGAGGGCGTGCTGCTGGACCTGGCGCTGCAACTGGTCCGCGACGGCGAGGGGGCGACCAAGTTCGTCAAGATCACCGTCAACGGCGCCGAGAGCCCGGCCAGCGCCCGCAAGATCGCCCGCACCATCGCCGAGAGCCCGCTGGTCAAGACCGCCTTCGCCGGCGAGGACGCCAACTGGGGCCGCATCGTCATGGCCGTGGGCCGCGCCGACGAGCCGGTGGCCCGCGAGAAGATCAACGTCCGTTTCGGCGATCTCTACGCGGCCCGCGACGGCTTGATCTCGGCCGAATACGACGAGGCCAAGATGAGCGCCTACGTCAAGAACGCGGAGTTCGAGGTCAGCGTCGACGTCGGCGTCGGCAAGGGCTCGGCCACGGTCTGGACCTGCGACCTGACCAAGCAGTACGTGGCGATCAACGGGGATTACCGGAGCTAGGGAGCCGTTATCTCCTTCGCTCACTCACAACGCCCGTCATTCCCGCCCTCGTGGCGGGAACCCCTGGTTCAGCTCATACGTGAGATACAAGCGGACTGCTGAGCAGTCCGCCTCCGCTGCACCTGCGGCGGACGGAGGGGTTCCCGCCACGAGGGCGGGAATGACGGCCGTAGTTTGAGTGGCGATCGTGCTAGAGCGTGAGGCTGAAAGTGGGAACCGGTTTCAGCTTGTCTCACGCTCTAAACATTTGATTTAGAGCCTTTTTGACGCCTGAAATCGATTCCGATTTCAGGCTAAAGGCTCTAGGATCCCAACCCAGAAATACCGGAGTCTCCCCATGACCGACCTCACCCCCGACCAGGAAGCCGCCTTCCTGAATGACCTGGCCGATGTGTGCCGCTCGGCCGGCTATCGCGTCGAGGCGATCGATCGGGGCCTGGAGGTGTCGGGCGAGGACGAGGAGGACGGGGCGTTCTACCTGTTGCCTGATCACGGCTGGCTGCAGGCCCGTTGCCTCGTGCTGGACCCCGAGGACCTGGACGAGGCCCGCGACCTGACGGCGCTGTTCGAGACGGCGGCCAAGGCCCAGTTCCGCCTGATCGGCAGCCGCTTCGGCTTCGATCCCGCCAGCGGCCTGTGGCTGATCGAGGACCTCTATCCAGGTTTCGACGTCGCTCAAGTCCCGGCGGTGTTGGAACAGCTGGGCTTCGTCTGGGAGGCGCTGGAGGACCTTTTCCTGGGCGCGCTGTCCGGCGCGGTTCCGAGCGACGAGGCCTTCGACGCGGCCTTCGACCTGGAAGCGGCCACGCCCCCGAACTAGCGCCCGGAACCGATCGCGAAGCTGCGCCGTTCAAGGACCGTATTCCGCGGAGGGCGTCCTGATGAATTCGAAGCTTTGCCTAACGGTCGGCGCGGCCCTGCTGCTGGCGGCGTCGGCGGCCCAGGCCCAGGTCAAGCCGCCTGAAAAGCCCACGGAGCCCGGCGGGCGTTGGGGTCAGACCAAGGAGAAGGCCGCCGAGATCGGCACCCAGCCGGTCCGCGACGTCGGCCTCTCCAAGCGCGAGATCCCGCCGATCCTGGAGAAGGCCTATAACGACACCTACAGCGTCAAGGGCCTGAGGACCTGCGTCGCGCTGGCCAACGAGATCAAGGCGCTGAACGCCGTGCTGGGCCCCGACTACCAGGTCGGCAACGAATATTCCGAGAACCGCGCCGGGAAGCTGGCCGAGGCCGGCGGCAAGGCGGTGGTCAACAGCATCATTCCGTTCCGGGGGCTGGTGCGCGAGCTGACCGGCGCGGCCCCCAACGACCGCCACATGAACGCGGTGGTCGACGCCGGTCTGGCCCGTCGCGGCTTCCTGCGCGGCGTCCACCTCAAGCAGGGCTGCAAGACCAAGTTCTAGCTTCCCGACGGGACGTCGTACTCCACGAACGAGACTATGTTGCCGTCAGGGTCGCGCACATGGAAGTCCAGGCCGCCCCAGGCCTGGCGCTTCAGGCGCTGCGGAAACTCGACATCGCGCGCCTCGAACTCGGCGAACAGCGCCTTGACGTTGGCGGTCTCGATGGTCGCCAGGATCAGCGAAACCTCTCGTTCCGCCAACTCGGCGAAGTTGGGCGCGTGAACAAAGCGCAGGTGCAGGCAGACGCCGTCGCGCGACACCGCGCCGTAGAACGGCGGGCGGCCATGCAGGAAGTCGATCGCGAAACCCAGCTTGTCGCGCCAGAACGCCGCCGAACGGGCGACATCGGCGACCATCAGCACCGGCGTCACGCCGGCCAGGCGCGGGGGCGGCTCGATTTTGGGCGGGTTCGGAACGTCGTCGACCGCGCGCTTCAGCGTCGCCCAGTCGAGATAGCCCGCCTCCACGGCGATCACCTCCTGCGCCAGAGTCAGGGGTAGGGGGGTATCGAGGATCTCAAGGTCGGTCAGGTGCGCGAAGCGGGCCAACTGGCGGACCTTGCCGCCGACGGAGGAGTTCCGTTCCGCGTGCCAAGACACGAGTTGCTTGGCCTTTTTGCGATAGGAGTCGAGCTTGGGCATGAAAGGCTCCGGCTGAAAAGGTTTCAGTGGGTGGGCCTAGCCCTTTCGGCGATGCGCCGACGCCTCCCGGAGAGCCCGACCTGGATAGGCGAGGTCGATGCGCGCTGTCAACGCCGAGCGCCGTGGCTTGCCACTGGCCTCGCAATCACGTTCACATGGGCGCGTGAGACTTGGGGGCGGTGCGTGACGGAAGCCTTGATCGTTCGGGGGCTGAACAAGACGTTCGCCAAGCCCGCTGTGATGGACCTCGACCTGACGGTCCGCGCGGGCGAGCTCTACGCCCTGCTCGGTCCCAACGGCGCGGGCAAGACCACCACCCTGCGGATGGTCGCGGGCCTGACCCGGCCCGACAAGGGCGAGGTCGAGATCTTCGGCGTCGACGCCCGCAAGGATCCGGCCGGCGCCAAGGCCCTGCTGGCCTGGGCGCCCGACGAGGCGATGATCTACGACAAGCTGACGCCGATGGAATATCTGGAGTTCGTCGCCGGGCTCTGGAACATCGAGCCGCGCGCGGCCAAGGCGCGGGCCGAGGCCTTGCTCGAGCAACTGGGTCTGACCGCCGAGGCGGGGCGTTGGTGCGAGGGTTTCTCGCGCGGCATGAAGCAGAAGGTCGCCCTGGCGGGGGCGCTGATCCACGAGCCCAAGCTGCTGATCCTGGACGAGCCGCTGACCGGTCTGGACGCAGCCGCCGCGCGCCTGGTCAAGGACATGCTGCGAGCCCGCGTCGACGCGGGCGGCACGGTGATCCTGACCACCCATATCCTCGAGGTGGCCGAGCGCATGGCCGATCGCATCGGCATCATCGCTGGCGGCCGCCTGCTGGCCGAGGGCTCGCTGGAGGACCTGCGCGGCATGGCCGGCCAGGCCAGCGGCCGAACGCTCGAGGACGTCTTCCTGCAGCTGACGGCCGAGGGCCACGCGTGATCCGCTTCCAGCCGGCCTCGATCCCCTGGCTCCTGGCCCACGAGCTGCGTCTGACCTGGCGCGGCTTCGTGTCCGGTCGCAAGAGCCGGGGACCGGTGTCGATGATCGCTCTGGCGGTGCTGGTGGTGATGGCCCTGATCGCCGGCGTCAGCATCGCCCTGGCCGTTCATGGCCGTCAGATCCCGATCGTTCCGCTGTCGATCGCCATCGGCGACTTCGTGCTGGCGGTGATCTTGACCCTGATGCTGTCGACCGGCCTGGCGGCGGCGGCCGATGTTCTGTACGAGCGCGGCGATCTCGACCTGCTGTTCTCCTCGCCGATCGCGCCGCGCAAGGTGCTGTTCGTCCGGGCCCTGGGCGTGGCGGTCAACGCGGCGACCTGGTTCGTGATTCCGGCGCTGCTGCTGGTCGGCCCCTCGATCGTCCATGGGCATCCGGGATGGGCGGGCCTGTTCGGCGTGCTGGCGGCCGCGTCCCTTGCGGCCACCGGGCTTGGCCTGCTGCTGGCCATGGCCCTGTTCTCGCTGATCGGCCCGAGGCGCACGCGCACCGTGGCCCAGGTGCTGGCGGCCCTGATCGGCGCGGCCTTCTTCCTGGCGACCCAGTTCCGCAATCTGCTCGGCAAGCAGGCCAGCGAGAGCCTGTTCGCCCACATCGCCCGAGCGGCGGCGGACGGACGCTTCAAGCCGCCGCCACACGCCGACCTGCCGCTGCGCGCGGCCCTGGGCCAGCCGATCCCCTTGCTGATCCTGCTGGCGATCGGCGTCGGGATCTTCCTGGTCGCCGTGCGGGCGCTGGGCCGCCGTTTCGCCGACGCGGCCGCCGCGACCCAAGGGGCGGAACACCACAAGGCCGCGCGGAGGCCCGCCCGCGCCTTCGCCGCCGGCGCGTTCCGCGCCACGGTGCGCAAGGAGCTGCGGCTGATCGGTCGCGACGCGGCCCTGATCTCGCAGGTGCTGCTGCGGGTTCTGTACATGGTTCCGCTGGCTCTGGTGCTGGCGCGGGCCGGGACGCACCAGCAGGCCTGGACGCTGGCGGGGCCAGCCGCCGCCGTGGCCTTCCTGGCCGGCCAGGTGGCGGGCAGCCTGGCCTGGCTGACCCTGTCGGCCGAGGACGCCCCCGACCTGCTGGCCGTCTCGCCCACGCCGATGGCGACCCTGCGGCGGGCCAAGCTGTTCGCCGCCCTGACGCCGGTGGCCGCCCTGCTGGCGATCCCGATCGGCGTGCTGGCCTGGTATCACCCGCTGGCCGCGCTCTGGACGGCGATCGGCGCGGGCCTGACCGCCTGGAGCGCCGGGCTGATCAATGTCTGGCATCAGAAGCCCGGTCGCCGCGCCGACTTCCGCCGGCGCCGGTCGGGCTCGGTGCTGGCCAACCTGGCCGAGATCGGCATCGCCTTCCTGTTCGCCGCCGCCACCGCCCTGGCCGTGGCCGGCTGGCTGGTCTGGGCCGTCATTCCGCTGATCGTCGCCGGCGCGTTGATGATGGCGCTGCGCCGCACCGACGAGCAGATCGCCGCGGCGCTTCGGGCGGCCGCGCGGAGCTCGAACTAGGCTTCCAGCAGCGCGCGGATGCGGCAGACGACACCGTCGGGCTGGAAGTCGATCGTGGCCGCGCCCGACAGCTCCGCCGCCAGGCCGCGCTCGATCAGGCGCGAGCCGAAGCCCCGGCGGGTGGGCGGCGAGACCGGCGGGCCGTCTTGCTCGGTCCAGGTCAAGTCCAGACGCGGGGCGCCGGGCTCCGACGCGAGGGTCCAAGCGACCCGAACGCGCCCCTCGGACGTCGACAAGGCGCCGTACTTCATGGCGTTGGTGGCCAGCTCGTGCAGCGCCATCGACAGCGAAAGCGCCGTCTTGGGCGAGAGGCGCACCGCCGGGCCGGAAAGGTCGAAGCGACCGGCGCCGCCGTGCAGGGCGGCGACGCGTTCGGTCACGTCGTGCAGATCGGCGCCTTCCCAGTTCTCGCGGGTCAGCAGGTCGTGGGCCTCGGCCAGGGCGAGGATCCGGCTGGAGAAGGCTTCCTGGGCCTGTTCCAGCGACCGCTGCCCGGTAAAGCTCTGCGCGGCGATGGCCTGGATGGTCGCCAGGCTGTTCTTGACCCGATGATTCAGCTCGTTGACCAGCAGCCGCAGGTGCAATTCGGCGCGCTTGCGATCGGTGATGTTGACCACGGCGCCGACGAAGCGCTGGGCCTTGCCGTCGTCGCCGAAGAACACCTTGCCGCGCGTATTCACCCACCGCTCGACATGATCGTCACGGCCGAGGGTGCGGAACTCGACCGAGTATTCGGCGCGTATCGCGGGATCCCGCGCTTGGCGCATGGCGTCGGCCACGCGCGCCCGGTCGTCGGGATGGATGCAGGCCTCGAAGGTGTCGATGTCGACGGGCTGGCCGGCGCCGACGCCCATCATCGCGTAACAGCGATCGGACCAGAACAGCTCGCCGGTCTCGAGGTTGAGATCCCAGGTGCCGACATCGGCCGCGTCGACCGCGAGGCGCAGGGTCTCTTCCTGCCGCACAAGGCGATCGACGGCCTCGCGGTGCTCGGTGACGTCGGAAGCCACGCCGACGAAGCGCACGCACTTGTCGCCTTCGAAATAGCCCCGGCCGAAGACCCCGACCCAGCGAACGGCGCCGTCGCTGTCGCGGCGGATGCGGTATTCGAGATTGATCGCGCCATCGCCGGCCGGGTCGGTGGCGGCGGCCACGGCCGCTCGGACCCTTGGCGCGTCGTCGGGATGCAGCAGACGCTCGAAGGTCTCCTGCGAGGGCGCCTCGTCGGGCGACAGGCCGAAGATGACGCGGGCGCGGCTGTCCCAAAAGCGCTGGCCGACGTGGGGCCTGTGGTCCCAGCGCCCCAGGCCGGCGGCCTCGGCGGCCAGATCGAGGTCGGCTCGCGCGGCGGCCAGCTCAGCCTCGACCTTCTTGCGCTCCGTGACGTCGACGATGACCCCGGTGTTGCGGGCGGGCTGGCCGTCCTCGCCCAGATAGGACTGGCCCCGGGTGTAGACCCATCGCGTCGAGCCGTCGGCCTGGATCAGGCGGTATTCCTCGGAAAAGGCGCCGCCCTTGGCGGCGGCCTTCATGGCGACCTGGCGGATTCGCGCGCGGTCCTCGGGATGGATGGCGGGCGTATAGCTCTGGACGGGAAGGCCGGCCTCGGCGAACTCGGGCGCGATGTTGTGCAGCTCGGCGTAGCGGGCGTCGGCATAGACCTTGTTGGTCCGGATGTCCCACTCCCAGGCTCCGACCACGCCGGCGACCTCCCGCGCCATCTGATAGCGCGCCTGCGCGTCGCGCGTGGTCTGGGCGGTCGTTATGGCGCCGGTGATCTCGACGGCGGTGACCAGCACCCCGCCGACGCCACCCTCGACCGTCTCGTCCGGAACGGGACTATAGGCGACCGTGAAGTTGGCGGTCTGGGGCGCGCCGTCCCGGACCAGGCGCACCGGCAGGTTCTCGAACGCGAAGCCCCGGCTGGTCCCGCGCAGGATCGCCTCCTGGACGGCGCGCAGGGCGGCGCGCACAGGCGGCGGCGTCGCCGCGAACGGCGAGCCCAAGGCGTCTGGATGACGGTCCGCCAAGGTCGGCGCATAGGCGTCGTTATAGATCAGGGTCAGGGCGGGACCCCAGCGCAGAGCCATGGGGACGCTGGCGGCCAGCACCATCTCGGAGGTGAGGCGCAGGGCGGGGGACCAGGCCTCGCGCGGACCCAGCGGCGTTTTAGTCCAGTCGTAGGTACGGACGCGGGCGGCCATATCGCCGCCAGCCGGCCTTTCGCCGTGCTCGCCCATCACTTAGACCCCCCATCCGGTCCGTCGACCGGTTGGGCCCATGGTGCACCCATCGCGCGAAGGGATTCAAGGGTCGCTCGGGTAAACCGGCCAAGCCTGACTATCGGGGGTGCGCTCGCCACCCCCGATATGGGGAAGTCTTTGTATTCGGCGCGATTAGTCGATCGGCGACCAGCGCTTCTCGGCCGGAGCGGCTTGCCGCTTGGGGCCTCGGAAAGCGTTGTTGGCCGTAGCGGCCTTCTGGCCTTGCGCGCCGCCGCCCTGACCCTTGCCTTGAGCCTGGCGGCCCTGGCCATTCTGCCCGCCGGCGGCGCGGCCCTTGGGGCCGCCATTGCGGTTGCGCTGGCGCTTGCGGCGCAGTTCCGACGGCACGTCGTTGCGCGGGTCGGCCTTGCGCGGGTCGACGTGCTTGTCGGCCGGGACCAGCTTGTCGGCGACGGCCGCCGCCGCGGCCAGCTGCTTGTCGTTGCGGCGGTCGAAGGACGGGATCGTCTGGCGGGTGGCCTTTTGAATGTCCTTCAGCAGGCTGCGTTCGTCGTCCGAGCAGAAGCTGATGGCGATGCCGTCCTTGCCCTTGCGCGCGGTGCGGCCGATCCGGTGGACATAGGCCTCCGGCACATTGGGCAGCTCGTAGTTGATCACGTGGCTGACGTCGTTGACGTCGATGCCGCGCGCGGCGATGTCGGTCGCCACCAGGGCCCGCATCTCGCCGGCCTTGAAGGCCGCCAGGGCGCGCTCGCGCTGGCCTTGCGTCTTATCGCCGTGGATCGAGGCGGCCTCGACGCCGGCGGCGTTCAGGTACTTGGCCACCCGATCGGCGCCGCGCTTGGTGCGGGTGAAGACGATGGTGCGCGAGAAGCTGCTATCGGCGAACAGCTCGGCCAGCAGCGGACGCTTGCGCTGGGCCTCGATGAACAGGACGCGCTGGTCGATGCGCTCGACCGTGGTGGCCTGCGGGGCGACCGAGACCTGCACCGGATCCTTCAGGAGCTCACCGGCCAGCTTGCCGATCTCGCTGGGCATGGTGGCCGAGAAGAACAGGTTCTGGCGGTTCTTGGTCAGCTGGCTGGCGATCTTGCGGATCGGCACCACGAAGCCCAGGTCCAGCATCTGGTCGGCTTCGTCGAGCACGAAGATCTCCGTGCCCGAGACGATGGCCGACTTCTCGGCCATGTGGTCCATCAGGCGGCCGGGGGTGGCGACCAGGATGTCGATGCCGCCGGCCAGGGCCTTCATCTGCGGGCCGTACTTCACGCCGCCATAGATGGTGTGGACCGACAGGCCCATGTGGACGGCGTAGGCCTTGAAGTTCTCGGCGATCTGAGTGGCCAGCTCGCGGGTGGGGGACAGGACCAGGCAGCGGAAGCCGCGGCGCGGGGCCGGCTTGCGGTCCTCGGCCAGGCGCTGAAGGATCGGCAGGGCGAAGGCGGCGGTTTTGCCGGTGCCCGTCTGGGCGATGCCCAGGAGGTCCTTGCCCTGCAGCACCACCGGGATGGCCTGGGCCTGGATCGGGGTCGGTTCCTTGTAGCCCTTCTCGGCCAACGCCTTCAGCAGCGGCTTGGCCAGGCCAAGGTCGGAAAATTGAGTCACGTGTGTTTGGTCTTTCATGCGCCAAGGAAAGCGCATGCGGTCTCGCACGGCTGGCCCCTCGGCTTCGGTCGGGGGAGCGCCCCGCGTGCACGGGCGATCGGGTGAGAAAAGCTCTCAAGGCGCTCGACAGGCTGGTCCGAAAACGGACCCTCACGCGGCTGGAGCGCCAATAGCGCCAATGTGGCGCGAGGCGGATATCGCTTGTTGCGGCGCCAAAGTCAAGGAAGAGCCCGGTCTAGGCTCTCCTCCCCCTCTTGGGGGAGGGGGACCGGCGAAGCCGGTGGAGGGGGTCAGCGCCAAGGCTACGCGACACGTGCGGGCCCCCTCCGTCTCGCCGCGTATCCGCGGCGATCCACCTCCCCCAGGCGGGGGAGGAGAGGCGCTCGAGAGGGAGGAGAGGCGATCCGCCCTTGCCACCCGCGCCGGCCCGCGCCAAACCCCACCCATGACCAAGCCCACCGTCCTCGTCGCCGCCGCCGCCCTGATCGATGTCGACGGCCGGGTGCTGATCTGCCAGCGGCCCAAGGGCAAGCAGCTGGCCGGTCTCTGGGAGTTTCCCGGCGGCAAGGTCGAGCCTGGCGAAACGCCCGAGGAATGCCTGATCCGCGAACTCGACGAAGAGCTGGGGATCAAGGTCGCCCAGGCCTGTCTGGCGCCGTTCGTTTTCGCGTCGCACTCTTACGAGTCTTTTCACCTCCTGATGCCACTGTACCTGCTGCGTCGGTGGGACGGCCAAGTGACGCGTAAGGAGCATGAGGCGCTGGCATGGGTGAAACCGGACAAGCTCGCGGACTATCCAATGCCGCCCGCGGACGAGCCGCTGGTGGCCTGGCTTCGCGATCTGCTTTGAAGGCCTTCTGGTCCGACGAGTCCGGCGCGACGGCCGTCGAGCTCGGCGTTCTGGTCGCCCTGATCACCTTGGCGCTGGTCACGGCCATGAATGTCTTGAGCGGCGGCATGAAGACCAGCTTCAGCAAGACTTCGGCGGCGCTTAACGCGACCTAGAGCCTGTCCGCTTCAAGTGATTCCATTTGAAGCGGATAAACAGGCTCTAAATCAAACATTTAGAGCGTGATAACCGCCGAAACCGCTTACACTTTCGGCTATCACGCTCTAAGGCGTGGGTTTGTCCCCCGCCGGCTGCTCCCGGACGCCGAGCGCGTCGGCCAGGCGCATCTTGGCCGAGCCCGGGCGCAGGGGCTTTTGCTGGCTTTCGTGCGGCGCCCAGCCGGTGACCGAGACGATCTCGAAGGTGGCGGGCACGCGGCCGTCGGGCTCGGCGAAGCGCTCGACATAGATTTCCATCGCCCGAAACAGCACCTGGCGCGACAGCGGCTTGCGGGAGCGATCCAGCAGCACGCTGGTCTCGCCCATGGCCCGCAGGTCCCGCAACAGCTTGATCGGGTGGGCGTAGCGCACCTTCACGCGATCGACGTCGGCGACGGGTAGGGCGAACCCCGCCCGCTGCAGCAGCCCCGCCGCGTCGATGGCGTCGGCGAAGGGCGAGACGCGCATGGACGCGCCGTCCGACAGCTCGGACTCGGCGGCCAGCAGGCATTGCCGCAGCTCCGTCAGGGTGGCCCCGCCGAAGATCGCGCCGACGAATAGGCCGTCGGGCCGCAGCGCGCGGCGGATCTGGATCAGGGCGCCCACCAGATCGTTGGTCCAGTGCAGCGACAGGGTGGAGACCACAAGGTCCAGGGTCGCGTCGCCGAACGGCAGGCGCTCCTCGTCGGCGACGACGCGGGGGCCGCGGCGGCCGGCCAGCATCCGCGACGACAGGTCGGTCTCGATCAGCACGTCGATATTGGCGCGCGCGTCGCTATCCGCCAAGGCCTTGGAAAAACTACCGTTTCTCGCGCCGAGGTCGACGGCGACCGGAAAGCGTCGCAGGATCGTCTCCAGTCGCATGACGAGATCCTGGGCCGCGCGGGCCTTCAGGAAGTCGGCGGACCCGTAGTCCGGCGCGGCGCGATCGAGGCGGACGCGATGCAGGGCGCGGTCGAAGAGAAGGGGCGAGGCGGTCATGCGCGCGGAACATGGCGACTTCCGACCAATATGGAAAGCCGGGCCGCGCCTGATGGGCCTGGGGCGAGGGCTGCTGGATCTTCTGCTGCCGCCGACCAGCCTGGACGGCGCGGCGGCGATCAGCGGCGGTCTGTCGGCCGGCGCCTTCTCCAAGATCACGTTCCTGGACGATCCGGTCTGCGACGGCTGCGGTCTGGCCGTCGCCTATGCCGACGCGGCGCTGGAGCGCTGTCCGGCCTGCCAGGCCAAGCCGCGCGCCTTCCAGCGGGCCCGCGCCGCCTGCGTCTATGACGAGCACTCGCGCGACCTGGTCCTGAAGCTGAAGCACGCCGACCGCGCGGACCTGGCGGGCCTGTTCGCGCGCTGGCTGTCCCGATCGGGGGCGGACCTGCTCGCCGAGGCCGACGCGGTGGTCCCCGTGCCGGTCCACCGCGCGCGTCTGCTGAGCCGCCGCTACAATCAGGCCGCCGAGATCGCCCGGCCGCTGGCGAGGATGGCGGGGCTGGCCTACCTGCCCGACGCCCTGGTCCGCCAGCGCGACACCGCCAGCCAGGGCGGCAAGTCGGCCTCGGGGCGCCAGCGCAACGTCGCGGCCGCCTTCGCCGTGCCCGCGTCCCGACGGAGCCGTGTCGCCGGCCGCCGGATCGTGCTGATCGATGATGTTCTCACCACCGGCGCCACGGCCGAGGGCTGCGCGCGGGCGCTGTTGAAGGCCGGGGCGTCGCGGGTGACTTTATCGGTCGTCGCCCGCGTTACAGAAATGCGGGCGCGTCCTATATGAGGACCTCGTAACCCTCACGAGTCAGGCGCATGGCCCACGTCACCATCTACACCCGTCCGTTCTGCCCCTACTGCGCGCGCGCCCTGGCGCTGCTGAGCGAGAAGGGCGCCGACTTCACCGAGATCGAGGCCGGCATGGACCCGGCCTTGCGCCAGGAGATGATGCAGCGCTCGGGCCGCAACACCTTCCCGCAGATCTTCGTCGGCGACCAGCACATCGGCGGCTGCGACGACATGATGGCCCTGGACGCCGAGGGCAAGCTGGACGGCCTGCTGACCGCATGAGCGCATCGACGTCCCTTCGCGTTGGCCTGATCCAGACCCGCACGCCGGCGACCCACGCCGCCGCGCTGGCCCATGTCGCGCCGCTCGTGCGCCAGGCGATCGCCGAGGGCGCCCAGTTCGTGCTGACGCCGGAGTGTACGAACGTTCTGCAGCGGGACCGGTCCAAGCTGTTGCCGACCCTGACCGCGCTCGAGGACGATCCGGTCGTCAACGGCCTGCGCGAGATCGCGGCCGAGACCGGGACCTGGATCGACATCGGTTCGGCGCTGGTTCGCCGCGAGGACGGAAAAGCCGCCAACCGCCAGGTCGTGATCGACCCGACCGGCGCGATCGTGGCGACCTACGACAAGCTGCACATGTTCGACGTCGACCTGCCCACCGGCGAGACGGCGCGGGAATCGGCGACCTATACGCCGGGCGACGCCGCGGTGGTCGTCGACACGCCGCTGGCCAGGTTTGGTCTGACCATCTGTTACGACATGCGCTTCCCCGCGCTGCACCGCGCCCTCGCCCTGGCCGGGGCGACGGTGCTGACGGCGCCGGCCGCCTTCACCCGCCCCACCGGCGAGGCCCACTGGGAGGTGCTGCTGCGCGCCCGCGCCATCGAGACGGGGTCGTTCGTGATCGCCGCCGCCCAGGGCGGTTTCCACGAGGACGGCCGCGGCACCTGGGGCCGCTCGATCGTCGTCGGTCCCTGGGGCGAGATCATCGCCAAGCTTGACCACGACGAGCCCGGCGTGCTGATGGCCGATCTCGACCTGCCCGCCGCGCTCTCGGCGCGGGCGGCGATCCCGGTCCTCCAGAACGCCCGGCCTTTCGTCGGGCCGTGAAAGTCCTGATCCTGGCGCCATGATCAAGTACGCGCTTCAGTGCGACGCGGCTCATGAATTCGAGGGCTGGTTCGGCTCGTCGGCCGACTATGACGACCAGGCCGCGCGCGGGCTGGTCGAATGCCCGGTCTGCGGCTCGCGCGGCGTCTCCAAGCAAATCATGGCCCCGGCCGTCGCCGGCACCAAGGCCCAGCGCGCCGCGCCGCCGGTGGATCCCAAGATGCGCGAGATGATGATGACGGCCATGGGCGAGGTGCGCCGGCACGTCGAGGAGAACTTCGACTATGTCGGCGACGCCTTCGCCAAGGAGGCCCGCGCCATCCACGAGGGCAAGTCCGAGGAACGCGGCATCTACGGCGAGGCCTCGCCCACCGAGGTCAAGGCCCTGGTCGAAGACGGCGTCAACGTCGCCCCGCTGCCGCCGGCCGCGCCGAAGAAGACGGACGTGAACTGAGGCCATGAAAAAGGCGCCGGACTCGCGTCCGGCGCCTTTGAAGCGGCGAAAGCGTCTAGGTCGTAGGGACGATTTAGTCACCTTAGCCAGAGCATGATGCAGGCGAGTTTGACGAAGCCCATGAAGGTGGAAGCGAGCTTGTCGTATCGGGTTGCGATCCGTCGGCAGTGTTTGAGGCGGC
>Ga0209426_1000422_pt1 | contig 46382 bp, 42 predicted proteins | sample Deesub1362B_J571_FD_187697 | JGI IMG/M metagenome (GOLD analysis project Ga0209426, IMG submission 187697) | Deep oceanic, basalt-hosted subsurface ecosystem from Juan de Fuca Ridge flank, Pacific Ocean, CORK Borehole 1362B_J2.571 (SPAdes)... ...
GAACTGGCGATGCCGCGCAGCCGCAGCGTCGACGCGATCTCCTGCACACCAGTATTTGCGCGCAGCAGAATCGCGATGTCAGACAGACGTACCGGGCGCAGGTTCTTCGTTTCGCGGTCGATCACCTGCGTGCCATCGGTCATCAACCTGGCGATGCCTGATGCCAGCGATTCGGCGATCTGGCCCTTGTTGCGCCCTTCCAGTACCCAGTCGAGCAGGGCCGGCGATTCCCCGGGTTCCTCCCGCATCGGGTGCAAAACGACTTCCTCCGGCGTTAGGCCGTCAAACCCATTGGCAAAGAGATGATTGACCAGGCCGACCAGCGCCGGCCGCGAGCGCCACGAGTTGGGCAGCACGTCCTTGCGCCCGCCCAGGTCCGGCAGCGCCGCGAGTACCGCTTTCATCAGCGCCGTATCGCTGCCGCGGAAGCCATAGATCGCCTGCTTCACGTCTCCGACCCAGACCACCTGCCCGGCAAGCCCCGCCAGCTTCAGGAACAGCGCGAGTTGGATCGGACTGGTGTCCTGGAATTCGTCCACCATCAGGAGATCCAGTTCGGCCGCCAGCGTTTCGGCGACGAATGGCAGATCAAGCACGTCCAGCAGCTTGCGCTCCTGATCGGTGAAATCGATCGCGCCGAGTTGCAACTTCAGGTTGTCATAGGCCTGCAGGGCATCGGCTGCGAGCCCGAACATGCGCCGGAGATAGTCACGTAAGTCCGCGTGCAGGTGGGGATGCTGCGCATAGCGAGCGGCTGCGTCGGTGACCGGCTGGACCGTCGGCTTGAGTCCGGCTTCCGGTCCGTTATCTTCCTGCGACAGACTGGTCCACTGCGCCCAGGTCATGCGGTCGTGACTTAGGTCGCGCAGACAGGTCTCGAGTCGGTGCAGATATTTCGTCGTATTCTGTTTTCCCTTCTGCTCGACCGCCGCGCGAATCGCGGGCAGCACGGCTTCAATAACGTCGCCCAGCCTCCTGTCGAGGTCCTCGTCCGTCGCACGAGGAAAATGCGCGAGCAGGTTTGCCGCGTTCGTCTCGCCGAAGCCGCGCAAGGTGTCCGCATCGATACCGTTGGCGCGCGCCTGATCAACCAGGGAGCGCAGGTCCTTGCGCCACGGCACTTCGCCGCCGCCATGGCCAGCTTCGTCAAGAGAAAGCCGCCGGGCCACCTTCAGGAGCTCTGCGAGGGCCTGTCGCTCCATGACCAGGTCGATAGCCTCGCGCAGCAGTTGTCCGGAGTGTTCCTCGTCGAGCACTCGTTGCTCGGTCGGCATCCCGGCTTCGAAGGCGAAGCGCTGCAACAGGCCGCCGCAGACGCTGTTGACCGTACCGATCCGCGCCTGCCCCATCGCATTGGCCAGGGCATAGGCATTTTGGCGAATCAGGTGCGAACGCACCCGCTCGCGCAGTTCCGTAGCGGCCTTCGTGGTGAAGGTGGTCGCCAGTACGCCGCCGGGTTGCGCGCGCCCTTCTGACAGTTCACGGTGGAGAATTTCGGTGAGCGTATAAGTCTTGCCGCTACCGGCACCGGCACTGATAAAGCGAATCGATGCTGCCATGCCTCAGTTCCCCCAGCCGGCCAGATGAATAAAATCGTTGTAGCGCGGGTCGAGCGGCTCAATCGGCAATTCGGCCACTGGTGGCGCGGAGTCATCCGTCGCCGCGAGCCCTTCGAACACGAGCTCGATCGCACCGGTGTCGATCTGCGCCTTGCGCCAGCGCCATGTGTCCTGGAGTCGGTCCCATAGCTGCGCCGTTGTCGCACCTTCCTCTGTTCCCACCGCACGCACCCCGGGGAACAGGCCCGCACTAGTGGTCAGCAACTCGCCCTTGTTCAGGATGTAGTAAGCGACATCCGGCCAGCGCCCGCTGTGCTGCGCAACCAGCTTCGCGTAGATCGCCAACTGCAGATGCTTCTGGTGGGCTAGCTTCTCGCGGTATTTCCTGTCTCCGGCCCACTTCATGTCAATGATGGCCTGGCCGCCCGACGCCAGAGTCAGCAGCAGATCGCTGCTGCCACGCAGATGCCCGAGCGGCACCTCGCCCTCCAGCGCAGCTTCCGGCTCGACGGTCGTCAGCCCGCAATCGCGCAAATGGCCGTGCAACTGACCTAGCGACGTGCGGAAGCGCATGCGGAACGATTCCAATTCGGCACGCTTGCCGGGCATGAGCAGCACGGCGCCCTCTTCCTCGACGATCTCATCCAGATGCGCATCAAACCATTGCATGACTTGCTCGCGAGTCCACTGGGCGCTGCCCGCCTCGAGGTAGAGCCGTTCGACGGCTCGATGCGCAAGATTGCCGAGCAGCCGGAAGTCGTTCGGCAAGCTCAGCAGCGCAGAAGCTCGCAACCGTGCTGGATAGTTCAGTACCCACTGATACGGGTTGAAAATCAACTGCTCCAGGCTGGTGAACGACATGCTCTGCGGCCACGACAGCGTGACGCCGTCTGGCAACTGCCACCACCTGCGCCGCGCCGGCAACGGTCGATGCGCGACCGTGGACGCTTCGCCGGCGACGGGCGCAGCCCTCAGAGCGGTCTCGACCGCTCTGACCGGCGCCCCCTCGAGGATGCCCGAGAGCAGCAGCCAGACCGGATGTGCCTCTTCGCCTGCACGCGGCAGAACCAGCGTCAGCCGCTGTCTCGCTCGTAGAACGGGTTGCAGCCATCCCCGCGCCTGACGGGCCAACAGCGCCGCGGTATCTGGCAGGTCAATGCCAGCCCCACGCAACGTCATCAGTTCGCCGGGCGACCACGGGTACGCCTGCACAAGCGGCACGGTTGCCATGTGCCACCACATGACGTCGTCGAACGGTTCGATCAGCGCGGCGGCGTCGGTCACGCACGCCTGGGCAAAAGCCTGGGCATGCAGTAGCGGATTTGCCGTACCGCGTGACGTGGCCTGTGCCACCAGTTTGTCCAGTGCCTCCGGCCGGATAACCTCGACGTGTTGATCCAGCAGACCCTGAAGCGCCTGCAAGACCGCGGTCGCCTGTTCGTGCCCGGCCAGCCAGCCGGCACGCCTGGCCTCATCCGGGTCCGTCAGCCGCTTGCGGAAATATTCGGCGAGCCGCGCCACACGCTCATAGACGACCGCGAGCGGCGCACCTTCCGCCGGCGCGAAGCGCGGATGATCGATCCAGTAAGCGATCTCCTGCCGCACGGTGGCGGCTTCGTCGCCATAGTGCCCGTCGATCTCATCGAGCAATGCTGCCCAGCGTTGGCCACCGATCCCCGGCGCATCGGCCATCTTCTCGGCGATGCGCCGTCGCGCAAATCCGGGCAGCGGCTGCACCGGGTGGGTCAGGAATTGCAGCAGAGCATGGAAGTCGAGCGGCGCCCACATGAGTCGCAGCGCGAGCGGCAGCAGTTGCAACGGCGGACGGTAGGGACTGGGATCGGAGAGGCCGAGCCGGGGAAGATCGAGCGCGTCCAGTGAAGCGTCGAGGATCGAGCCGTCCTGCTCGGCCACGACCACCACGTCGGCGCCGCTCTGGCGGATGCAATGTGCCATCCATTGCGCGCCGGCAAGGCGCGTCTGTGCGCGCACGATCCGCACACTGCCGTCTTCGCGCCACGCCACCGGTGGCGGCATTTTTCCGGCCTGCGAGGCCATCAGGCTCTCCTGCAACGCAGCCAGCACCGTCCCCGGCGCGGCGCAGCATGGCGCAGCTTCGGCGACCGCGACCGGCAACTTCTCCAGCACACGGCGCCAGCACAGGGGAAATTCGGCAGGCGTGTCGAGCAGGACCACGGATGCGATCTGCGGCGTGCGTGTCGCCAGCGCAACCGCCACGTCCGCCAGACGCTGGCCGACGCCCGGCGCCACCTGCTCGCGCGCGAGTTCTTCCACGTCCGCCAGATCGCGCAGGCGCCCGGCGGTGTTAGCCGAAAGCTTGCCATCCCAACCGTGCTCGTACCATTGATCGCGCCATGCCAGCAGCCGCGCCGCCGTGCCCAGTTCGTCAACGGCGAAGCTGCGCTCGTAGAAGCGCCGGCCGTTGCATGTCTGCGCAAGGCAGGCACGCATCTGCACGACGCGCTCCGAATGCGACGGCGTCCCGCGCACGAGACCCAACTGCATTTCAAGCAGGGCCAGCATCCCCAGTGGGCCGACGGTGGACTCGCCCAGCGCATCGCGCACATGCCAGCCACGCTGTCCGTCGAGCGACAAGCCAAATCTGATGTGTTGCACCCCGTTCTCCCCTTTCCCTGACCGCGCCTTCTGCTGCTACCCCTGTCCCGGGCATTGGCCTAAGCTGTCAGCCCATTCTTGTCGTTGCTTGTCGTTGCCTTTCGTCTGGCCCCACTATCCGGCACCGGTAACGTGTAGCCTGGCGCCAGCATCGCGCTGCTTGCGCCATACAAGGCCAGCGGATCGCGCAGCCACAACCTGTACTGCTCTCCTTCCAGCGCATGGTCCGGCGAGCAATCGACGCTCCAGCGCAGCAGCATGTAGCCGACCACGGCAGCGCGCACCTTCACGCGCAGCACATCACTCGTCATGCCGTAGTCCATGCGAATGATCTCCGGCCGCTGCAGCCGTGGATGTGGGACGAGATCCAATTCGATGACTCTCATCCACTGGATATCCGCTTCCGCCCGCTCCTCGGGCCCGGCGTCATCGTCAAGCTCTTGCGCTGAATCGATGCGCGTGAGCACGAAGTCACGGAACTCGCCGGACTTGCGATCGAACGCCCGGGCATGCCAGCGCAGCCCGGTATCGACCAGCGCAAACGGCACAATCACCCGCTCCGACACGCCGCTCGACATCGCGTGATAGCGAATTCCCAGCGGCCGGCGTGCGTGAATCGCTCGGCATACCGCCGCCAGCACGCCTAAGGGCGGGACACTGAGCGCGGCAGGCGACTCGCACGGCAGCATCGGCCCGGTCGCGGCCTCTACGCCTGCGCCAAATCCTTGGGCGAGCGCGGAAAGCACGCGCTTCGGGTCGTGCTCGAAGATCGGCGAAAAATCCACACCGATCCGGTACGTCTTGCTGCTGCCATGGAAGACGATGTTCGCCGGCGCGCGCTCCCTGTAGAGGGCGAAGTCGCGCGTCGCCGCGGCCGGTGCCACGCCGAAGCGCGCGTAGAGGTCGGGCCGGCTCGCCTCGCCGAAGAAGTACAGGCGGAACTCGAGATAGGCGAGCCGCTCGCGCTGCGCATAGCTCAAGTCCTCGACGTCCGGCGGCCCCGCAGTACTGGCGTTGACGGTCATGCTGGTTCCCTACGGAAGTGAGGTCGGGCGGTACACACTCGTTTTCGTCCTTATAACATCATCTTTTTGATGATATATTGTCAAGCAACACGAAGCAACAATTTAGTTACAACCACGGAAGATGCGCAGCACATCCGTCACCGCAGAGCCTCACCTGGACCTTTCTGCCCATGCCCAACACACAACGAAGTAGCGAAACCGACACCCCGTGGCCCGCCGGCAAGCCTGCCCCGACGCTGATGCGCAAGCGCTTTCAGGGGTGCCTGCTGGGCGGCGCCGTGGGCGACGCCCTCGGCGCGCCGGTGGAGTTCATGACACGCGACGCCATCCTGCGCCGCTTCGGAGCCGCCGGCATCACCGGCTACGCGCCTGCCTATGGTGGCCTTGGCAGAATTACCGACGACACGCAGATGACGCTGTTCACGGCGGAAGGACTGTTGCGCGGATCGGTCAGGGAAAGCCTCAAAGGTATCGCGAGCTATCCCGGCGTCACCGCGCACGCCTACCTGCGATGGCTCCGCACTCAGGGCATGAGGCCGCACAATGACCTTACCTTCGGCGACGAGTTGCCAGGCTGGCTGTTCGGACACAAGGCTCTGCACAGCCGACGGGCGCCCGGTAACACATGCCTGTCTGCTTTGCAGGAGATGACGACTCTCGGCGAGCCAGCGCGCAACAACAGCAAGGGCTGCGGCGGTGTGATGCGCGTCGGCCCCGTAGGTCTGTTCGGCTGGCGACTGGGGCAGTACGATGCACCGATGCCAGTCTTTCAACTCGGTGCCGAACTGGCAGGCCTCACGCACGGTCATCCCACGGGCGCCCTGCCCGGCGGCGTGCTTGCCGTGATGATCCTCGCACTGGTCGGTGGCGCAAGCCTGCCGGATGCCCTCGCAAGGGCCAAGGATTGCCTGCGGGCCTGCGAGCACCACGAGGAAACACTCGCTGCCATCGAGTTGGCCGAATCCTTTGCCGCCAGCGCGACTGATCACGCCAGCGCTATTGGAGAATTGGGAGAAGGATGGATTGCAGAGGAGGCGCTGGCGATTTCCGTCTACTGCGCGCTCGTCGCCAGAGATTTCCGCGACGGCGTGATCCTTGCTGTCAATCACGACGGCGATTCGGATTCGACCGGTGCGATCACCGGCAACTTGCTCGGAGCAATGCACGGCGTCGATGCCATTCCGGCGCAATGGCTCGCCCCGCTGGAATTGCGCAGCGTCATCGAGGAAATGGCCAATGACCTGTTCGACTTTCCGGACTGGGACCTCGATGACGCCTCTGGAAGCGACCTCTGGAAGAAATACCCCGGATACTGAATCGCCACAGTACCGGCGCCGAAGCCCTCCCCCCTCTCGAATCCATCGAACGATGACCGCACAGACCCCCGAGACGCTGTATTACATGGGCGAGCAACTCTCTATGTGCAGCGAACCCCTCGCTCAATACTTCACCCTTTCCGGCAAGGGCATACCACTCAACTCGGATTGCACAGCGCTCTGGCGCGGCTACGTAGGGACTTGGGAAATTGTCGACGAGCGCCTCTATCTGATCGGTCTGAACGGCACCACCGAGAATGACGAACCCCTGTCAGTCGCCACCCTTTTTCCGGACTTTCCGGATCGCGTGTTCGCCCACTGGTTCAACGGACGACTTCGCGTGCCGCAAGGCGGATTGGTCAAGTACGTACATGCGGCCTACAGCAGCCAATACGAGCGAGACCTCTTTCTCGATATCGAACATGGCGTCGTGATGGCGACCTCTGTACAGCACAATGGAATCGCCGAAACGAATGCTCCGCGGGGCTACGGCATCGGAGCCATGACCATAATTGGCAAGCACAAAGGCACTCCAAAGGAAACGCGATGAGCTATCTGTTGGGGTATGTCGGGCTCGGCATCTGTTTCCTTCTGATCGCATGGATCATCAACAGGTTCTTCAGATCGGATGGCACGATGCAGGACCGCCTGACGACTCCACGCGCAAGTGCCGCGTTCGATTTCATGCAAGATGCCGTGATTCCTGTTCTGGCTGTTGTCTTCGCCGTGGTCTGCTGGCCCCTCGTCGCCTGGTGGGTCGTCAAGGACATGGCAAGACCGAAACGGGAAGACGCAAACGTGCCGATCGAGAACCCCTTTACGGTCGTCCAGAGCGACCTCGTCGAATTGACCAGTGTCGCCGAGATCGAACTGCGCGAACTTGTCGATGATCCCCTTGGCGCCGCCCCGCGCGTGCCATTCGGGCATCTGCACAAGCAATGGGTGACCTTCCGCAACGGCGTGCTTCCGGGGGATGTCATCTGGTCCTTTGCAGCCGATCGAATTGACACTTGGGGATTGCAGCGTCGCCGTCGCGGTTACGTGCGCGTGCGCGACCAGCAAATCGGCCCCTTCGTTGTCACCATGACGCAGAGACTTCCACTTATTGATGAGCAATAGCAAAGGAACCCAACAATCGCCCCCCGGCTTCGACTTCGCAGATGGAGAGTCAGATCCTCACGAAGCTCCGTGGAAGAGTTCCTATGGAGCCACCACAGTATCCCGTAGAGTGATGCCGCACTTGCCAAGGACGTAATGGAAGCGCTTTTTTTGCGCCTCCCGACTCTTCGACTTGTCGGCAATGCCACCACGCGCCTTGTTGCGGCTCGCGAACGCCTGAAGCAGAACTAGCGCCTGGCGGCGATCGTCGGTATCCAGCGGGATGACCAAGGATCGTTCTTCTTTACTTCCCAGCCTCAAGTGCAGCCCGCCATCCTGGCCGACCAGATGAGGCTTGAAGCAGATAGCCTCGTCAACCTTCAATCCGAAAGCACGAATCGCCAGTAGTTGATGGCCAACGCACTCATCGTAATCCATCACCCTATTCCACTTCTCATCGAATAGATCGATATTACTCAACTCCGGCGCCTCGCACGGCATTGCTCGTACCACTCGAACTCGCGCCGCATCCGCGACGTACTCCTCCGGCCTCTTAACCAGATCTGGGTAGCCGACCCATCGACAGAAGATCCTAAGCGACGACAGATTGACGACGATTGTCCTTGCCGATAGTCTATCCCGCAGCCAGACATCGACGAGCGCGACGATGTGCGCCTGCGTCAAATTGAATGGATCTATCGCCTCGAAGGCGGTCCGATGCTCAAGATCTCTAAAGATCTTTTGAATGGACTGCTGGCGGGCCCTTCGGGTCTGCGCCTTCACAGGCTTACCATCTCTCACAGCCAACCGATTGCACACATCGATGACGTCCTGCACAGTCTTCGTCAACGCTTGATGCTTTGACCGCTCCTTGATGCTGTCAAATTCCACACCACTGAGTGAACCCCGTCTCACGGAAATACCATCCCATTCATGCATTTAGATGCATGAATTGTTTCCCTGCGGCGTTGGCGGGTCAACTTGATACGTCAGCGCTCGCTTGCCTGTCACTTACAGGGTTCTGTTCAAGGCCGATTCGTGAATGCGACTTCGCATTGCGCATTAGCCCTCACCGCTTCTTGCTGGCGGGTCCCCGCATATCGGTGGCGCCGCCAAGTTGGGAACGATGTGAGCGTAGAAGTGCGCGAGAGCCCGCCACGTTGCATCCCACTGCGTCACACCCTCCAGAATCAGTATGTCATCAAGGAATAACTGGCGACCCACCTGCCGGTACACAACGATATCGAAGGGCGAGGCGATGCGCCACGGCCCTTTGCCAGCTTGTTCGCTCCAATAGCGCCACGTAGCCGGATCTGACGTCTTGTGACCGTAGCCGAGCGCTTTCCACTTTCGCTCATTTGCATCCGTATTGCGGCTGGAGGTATCCGGGAATCTGCGAATGCCAGAAGTCGGGGTTGCCGACGAAACACCATCCGATTGACGGTCTTGTCGCAATGCGATACTGACCTGAGTGACCGGCTCACTTCCATTGCCTTCCCTGTGAAGCGAACGTAGATGATCCCAACTCGCCTTGATCATCTCGGGGCTCACTGGCCACCGCCTGTTATTGACACCTGTCGGGTGCGCGAGGGTCACGAACGGGATCCCCAAGTCCCGGCAAACGCGGCCGCCATATTGCTCAAGCTGCTTCCCTAGCAGCCACACCCGCGCTGGCTCGTATTTCACAAGAAGATCGCGCAGGCGTGGCATTCCCGCGCGAACCCTTTGATCGCTCGTTCTGGAGTCACTATTTGGCCCCACACTTCCAATCACCATGTTTGTAAAGGCCACTTGACGCCAAAAATCTCGTCGGGAAAGGCCGATCGAACGATCGAGCTTACTGTAGAGACGATCATCAATCTCGTTGGCGACGTACCTACTGATGTAGACCTCGTCCGTTTCGTCCTCGCCCTCCCAGGCGCCGTAGTATGAGAGGCCGAGCACAAACGTCCTGTGCTTTGGATAGTCTTCGCCGATCCAGATGCGGCTGCCATCGTAAGGTTGATTGTTCATGCTGATCATGGTCGATCGCAGTTGGCGTCGAAGTGAGTATTCGAACAGGAAGTCTCTGACCAAAGAAGAAACCCGTCAGCGCGCTCGCTGACGGCTGAATACGTAAGCCCACCATCCGCCTCCCGTCTTGCGGCGTCATACCGGATCCCCGGCGTTCGGCACGCAGTCGGCCCGCCAAGAACTGGCGCGTCCCTGCAACCCATGGACAATGCGCCCTCCGAAGCTCTGCCAGCCCGTAAGTCGGTTTCGGGTTTGCCACGCAGGAGAATCTGCATCTAAGGCTGGGAACTGCCTCCCTCCGGGAGCCCAATTCTCCAGGCTGCGGGGCGGTACCGCGCACAGTGAACTCGGCTTCTGGTGCGTGATCTTTGCCACGCGGAGATTGAAGATGCAAGGTTGCACTCGCGCGCATGGACCACGGGAGCGCCTTCACAAGCGCTTTCGGTTTAGCCAAATTTGTAACGTTTCTAGCACTTGCAGGTCATGCGCTGCCCTCCAGCCACGCGCAGTTCACCCCTGCTCGGCTTACCTTCGCAGGCATCACCGAGGCCTAGTCTCAACCCAAAGTATCCCCCTCCACGGTGCCATGTTTAGTAGCCAAATGTGCCATCGTTAATCTACCCCCGATCAAGACGGATGGAAGTTATCCACAGCCGCCCTTCTCTCGCAAGTCATTGACGGATATTGAGATTTACTACAAAAACGGAAGCAGCATTTGCCGATGGGCATGAATTGTGCCACCAGGCACCAACGATGGCACATTTCATTAACGATGGCACATTTCCCTACTAACGATGGCACCTTTCATTAACGATGGCACATGACCCTACTAACAATGGCACCGTTGCTACTAACGATGGCACACAACGCTACTAAGGATGGCACATCAAAATGACCTAACCGATTGATTTAAAATGACAATCACTGTCCTGTAACAAAGCTTTTAAGGTTTACATACAAAAAAGACAACAACGTTGTTTGTTTACCGACCGACCGACAGCCTCAGCGCGGGGGCCTTGCTTCCAGCCTGACGCGAGCCGCCACCGCCCTGGCGGCACGGCCGACCACCGGTCCGCAGACAATCCTCCCAAGCCTTTTTAAAATCCCATTATGCGGCGCTAACCCCAATTACGGATTCTCTGCCACGCACCTGAATGACTTAATTATGCAAGCCTCATATCCATAATCCCGCGCCGACAGCACCCTGATAAATGCGCCCGGCCCAGAATTAGGCGTATTCCCGCCCCAGGCCAGCACCCCACAAATAATTACCCCGCATCACATTTGGGGCCAGCCACAACGAATTCGGACGGCGCCGACCCGAGTCCTCCAAGTTTCTGCCCCTCAGAGCGCACTGTAGAGCCTCAGAGCGATTTTTCTGACACCGTCGAAGGGTGGCCCACCCCAGCCCGCCGGAGGCGCTCAAATCACCCGCCACGCGACTGCCGCCCCTCCAGGCACCCGGTAAATTCCTGTTTGTTGTTCGCCGGGCGTAAATTAACTCGACAACCCAGTTCGATACGCCAAAGGCGCGCGCACTGGCCGCCCTAATCGCGGGGCATGAATGCACTGATAGAACGAATCGAGGGATATTAATTGGACCGGACTCGCGGATATCAGCGACAGGGGAAATCCCAACCCTCTGCTGACTAGACTGCGCCTGCGGCAGGCCCGCCCTCCAGGCAATGTGCCCCGCACGCCAAAAAAGTGCCGCAATATCAACCCCTCCATGCCCGATAGTCGCCACCGCCTCGAAGTGATCACGTGACGGCGACGGGACCCCGAAGCACCTGCCAATCGCCTCGGTACCCACGCTGCCAGGACGCGATGCGCACCGCCGCAGCGCGTCACAGGGATTGCGCGCCAGGCACCCACGCCGCCCTGCCACGCGCCCGAACGCGACCGTCGCGCTGCGCCCCTGGCCGAGGCCATTTCCGGCAGGCGCGATGCACCCAAACCGCAACCGCTTGGCCGCCGTGGCGCCTGGCACTCCCCTGCCCGCTGCAGTGGCCCGGGTCCATCCACCACTCTTGATAAAAGCGGTTATCAATAGCTCCGACTCCCTGCGCAATTACTGCCCGCCCGCTATCGCGAGCGAGATCCCGGCGCTCGCCTTGTCGAAGTCGCCTCCCTGCCCCGCAAGTTGAGAAACTCCCGCCGGCCGTCGTGCCGCGCTTTGGTTTGCGCGAGATTAACACCCATGAGCTTGCGCAATTCCGCGCCCCACGGTCAGCGCCTTACCCGGGCGCTCCCTCTATTTCCGCGCCGCGCAGTCACGCAGTCACGCAGTCAATTTCTAGCGTTCCGAGTGGGACTTGTTACAGTCGCCACCATCCGGCAAGCCAAGATCGCCCGGTTGCCGCAATGGCATCCCCCAAGGATTGAAACATGTTCGACGCCCTGCTCCCCTCGTTGATGCTGGCTCCCCCATCGCATCCAGTCTCCAATCAGCGACTCAGCGTCGCCCAGTTCGATGCGCTCTCCTCCGCGCCAGCGACAGTCGAATGGTTCGCCAATCTCAACAACGCCCGTACGCGCCGTGCCTACCAGCGTGACCTCGGCGAATTCGTGACCTACGCCAGCATCGCGCGACCCGAAGACTTTCGCCTAATTACACGCGCCCACATCCTGGCGTGGCGCGCGTCGCTCGAAGCCCGGGCGCTTTCCGGCGCCACAATCCGCCGCAAGCTCGCCGCGCTATCCTCGTTGTTCGATTACCTGTGCGATCGTCATGCCGTCGCCGGCAATCCAGTCCGAGGGGTGCGCCGCCCCAGGGTCGACTACGCCGAAGGCAAGACCCCGGCGCTGTCCGACCACGACGCCCGCACCCTGCTCGACACGCCGCACCCTGAAACCCTGAAAGGGCAGCGCGACCGTGCCCTGCTCGCCGTACTGCTCTACCACGGGCTGCGGCGAGCGGAGCTATGCGCCTTGCGCGTGCAGGACATCCTTGCCCGTTGCGGGGTACTCCATCTTCGTGTGCGAGGCAAAGGGGGCAAGCTGCGTTACCTGGTACTGCACCCGGCGGCAGCCGAACGCCTGTCCGACTATCTGAAAATTAGCGGCCGCGGTGGTACCCCTGATGCGCCCTTGTTCCAGGCCCTACGCGCCGCAGGTGCCCCCCTCACACCCGATGGGGTCTACAAGATCGTTCGGGCCTGCGCGGCCCAAGCCGGACTTGCCGTGCCTGGCCTTGGGGTGCACGGGCTCAGGCCTACTGCCGCGACTTGTGCCCTTGAGCACGGCGCCGACCTGACTCAGGTACAGGCGTGGCTGGGGCATGCGAATATTTCTACTACGCGACTCTACGACCGCCGGCATCAGCGCCCTGACACTTCACCCAGCTTCAAGGTGAACTACTGACCGGCCATCGAAAGATGGCAAGTCTCCAGGGGCGATTCAACGTGAGGCGCGGGACCTGCCGCACTGTTGGCCAGATGAGCGTTGAACACCGAAAATTAGACAATCCGATCTATCGCAGTTCTTTACTCAAAATCGCCCTGAAATTCAAGCCCAAGGCGGGTTTCCGGATACCTCTATTTGCGTCTATTGTCTAATCTGGCATTTGACTTCAATGCGAGATCGGCGGCGCGTCGCATCCACGCCGAGCAATGTCCCAATCGATGGGACAACGACGTGCGACCTATCCATCTTCAGCAACACAGACGAGGCAACTTTGGAGCATCATCCTGCCCCCAAGCCCTAGCGTCTGACGGGAGGCATCGCGCTGACATCCCACGCGTGCACGAGTACCTCACGCGTACGCCTGCGGGACGTCAATGAAGTTAAAGCATGGGTTTGACGGGCGGCTTCCAAGCCGCACGTCCTGTTGACGTCCTATTGCGGTACTTTTCGCACCGTGGGCAGCATGGCCGGCAGCAATGCTGCCGCGTGATGTCTTTTTGAAGTACTTTTCCCGCACTTGAGAGGAATACCGCCGTGACTTCACGCAGGGAGTCCATCCACGCCGGCCAGCCGGCCGGCGTGGATGTGAGCGGCGCAACCGGTCGAGTCCTGGCGATTGTAGCCGTCGCATACCGGCCATGAAGCGACATCCGCCTTGACCGTGGGTCTGACATTCGCATGTCGACTTCGCATCAGCTATCGGCCACTCATGTACCGCCGTACGCATCGAGCCACTGGGCGGTCCTGGCGAGCGCCCTAGTTGAAGCCGAGATGCAAGGCGGCTCAAAATCTGAGAGGCGGTCGAGAAGCCGGATACGCCGCAGGTCGCTCTTCAGGAGAGGATCATGATGATCACCATGCCTGAGATGGTCAGCAGCGTATTGCCGACGGCGTAGCACACCGTGTACCCGAGCCCTGGCACTTGGCTCCCGGCCACCTCGCAGATCATCCCCAGCGCCGCAGTAGTAGCGCGGGCTCCCGCGCAAGCGCCGAGGAGAATGGCCGGATGGAAACGAAACACGTACCTCGCGAGAAGCATGCTGATCACCAGCGGCATCGTGGTCGAGAAGATGCCCCACAGCAGCAAGCTAAATCCAAGCTTCTGCAGCCCGGCGACAAAACTTGGGCCCGCGGTGATGCCCACCACCGCGATAAAGACATTTAGACCGATCGAACTCATGAACCAGATTGTTGGCTCAGGGATGCGGCCGAATGTCGGGCGTACCGCCCGAAGCCATCCGAAAAGCAGGCCTGCAATCAGTGTACCGCCCGCCGTGGATACCGTCAGCGGAACGCTACCGACCTTCAACACATACGCGCCCGCCAGCGCACCGATTAGGATAGCCAGCGACATGGAGGCCACGTCAGTCACTTTCGTGGGCCTGTCGATATACCCCAGTTGCCCGGCAGCGGCGTTAATGTCCTGGCTGCGCCCGACCACCGTTATCACGTCGCCACGATACAGCTTCGTCTTCGGCAGTATCGGTATCATAGTTTCGGTCGGACCTCGCTTGATCTGCTTGAGGAACACACCTCGGGCACCAGGCCAGTCGGCCAGTTCCCGTAGCGAGCGGCCATCAACTGCCTTGTTGGTGACGTATATGTCGACCCCCTCCGTCTGCATATTGAGCAGTTCGGCATCCTCGACTTCCCTGCAACTGGGGCCCAGCCGTTCGATCAACTGGTCGCGCTTGCCCCCGATGGCGACGATATCGCCGGTAGCCAGTCTGGCGTTCAGCCCTAGTTCGATGATCTTGCCGTCACGGCGAATTCGTTCGATGAAGGCACGATGCCCCTCCGGCGTGTGAGCTTCGAGCTCGCCGACCGTCCTGCCGATGAAAGGACTGTCGGCTGCCAAAGTGTAGGCGCGGATCTCAAATTCGTGCCATTCTGTTCCGGCTTCGGTGGACTCCCCTGCACCAAGCTCGCGCTCATAGTCACGGCACGCCGCTACCAGATCGATGCCTAGCAGCTTCGGTCCAAGCTGTGCGAGGATGAGCGCCGAGCCTACCGTGCCAAATATGTATGTCACCGCGTAGGCGATGGGCATGCTTTCCAGCAGGTTACGAGCCTCGTCGGGCGGCAATCCGAGCCGGTTGATCGCGTCGGTAGCCAAGCCCATGGACGCGGATATCGTCTGCGACCCCGCAAACATTCCCGCTGCCGATCCGAGGCTATAGCCTGCCATGGTTGCCGCCCCGCCAACAGCGGCGAGAGACAGCAAGCACGACACCGCGGCAAAGACAACCTGAGGCAATCCATCCTTGGCAATGCCTCGCACGAACTGCGGGCCAACACTGTAGCCCACGGCAAACAAGAACATCAGGAAAAATACGGCCTTTACGTTAGCCGAAATGGTGACCCCGAGGGTCCCGATGGCAATGGAGACGAGCAGCGTGGAGGTGACCGCGCCTAGACTGAAGCCCTTGAAGCTCTTGCCACCCGCCCAGTATCCAAAGCACAAGGCGAGAAAGATTGCAATCTCTGGATATGTCTTGAGCGTCGATACCAACCATGACATGGGATGCCTCCGGTTTGAAGCAGACGGTGCATCGCGCCGACCGGCCATGCTGGCCGGCGTGCACGAAGCGCCTGCGATTGGAACGTGCCGGACTAGAACAAGAGCCCGAAAAGCCGTTTTAGCAGTTCTTCGAACGACATCATCGTTAGTGCCAACGGCACGACCGGAATCAATACAGCCGCCGCAAGTTGCACGATGGCATCCCTCGTAATTGGCGCCAGACGCATGCCGCGCACTACTTCGAAACTGTTGCCAAGATCGGCAAGCGACTGAATGTCACCGCTGCCAACCAAGGGCTCGTCAACCGATACACAGCCGCGCAGCCATTTGGTATCAAACTCACGGACGTAGCGTTCCGCCAGCGTGCCATATTCGTTCAGGCCCGTCCGCTTGGCCTGGGCGAGCTGAGGCGCAAATACCAGCAATGGGCCGAATACCACCACTAGTAAGAAAATCACCATCACACCAATTTCCGTTTTGAATTCCGGCAGGCTCGCCCCTAGGAAAAGGATGCGATTGCCGAGGTTGGCGGCAAGCATGACTCCATGCGCAGCAAGAAGCAGTGCAAAGGCATAAGCAGTATTCGAAAGAAAGCCGAGACCACCGACCCGATCCGGGTGCGTCGGAATGAGACTCAACTTGATTCGGGACACCTGCCAAAGAAACCGCATCCAGATGAAGAGGCGGAAATACCAGCGAATCAGCAGGAACTGGAAAATCGGTAGGCTGACGTAGCCGTACCAAATACCGGCTAGCGAAAGCTTCGAACCGCCGGCCGAAGGCGCCGCATACCATGTGGCTGCCTGAAGAGCCGTATAGTGACGCCAGACGACCAAGACGCCCACGCCATAGACGATGGCGACCAGGAGCACTTCGGCGAGTATGGAGTTGCGCAGCCGGAGTGCCGCCCCGATCGCGGTGTCAAACTGGTCCTGGGCCACCTCGGAGACCAGATTGCGCTCCAGGAACGCTTGCCCGATGCCATGCAGGCGCTGGTGCACCACCAACTCCGCGGCGATCAACAGAGGCACCGCCACGAGGAATCGAAGGTGGACCTCCATGTCCATCAGGAATGGCACCGCCTGGTCCTTACCCAAGAGGCTTCCTTCGGCTGCGGAGAGCAATAGGAGTGGAAGCCAGGTAAAGAGGGAAATGACGCCAATGCGTTGGCGCACGTGGAGCAATGCATCGTCGGTCAAGTGCGCCCGACGCAAAAGCTGATATAGAGGCCCGCCCAGAACCAGAGAGAAATTCTGCCGATCCCGCCTGGGATCGTTGCGCGAGCTGGGCGTAAGATTCGTTCGCTTGAATCCGAGAATCCGGGTGTTGCTCATGTCGGTTCCCCTGTGATTTCGACTCAACCTCGTAGCGCAGCGAGGCACCAGTCATCTCGCCATGCGTGTATGCCAAATCACAAGCACTTAGCCGTAGCCCTGCCAACAGCTTGCATGCCGTTCGAATCTATTGATATCAGCGCTCCGACGATTCGACTTGATCAAGAACAACTCTCCAAGCTATTGCGTGACGCCGCCCTGCGGCGTGGAGGCCGACAACGGACGCAGCGCTGCTGCGGGAGCATGATTACGCGCAACCGATGATCACCGAGGGCGACATTAACAAACTGAACGTTAGGGCAAGCCTTGTTTCCGCGGGGGCGTAAATCCGCTCTTGGGAGTTTGGTTAAACAGGGTAATACTGTGGGAGAGTGGTCTTTCCAGGGAAAGATCGAGCACGTTTTGGAATCACGCCGTTCGGCGTTATCCATAATCGCGTATGAGATCAACGGGACCGAAGGCATGGTCATGCCAGTTCTTGGGCGTAACTTTACTTCGTGGGTATGGATCGCCCCCTGGGCTCTGACAGTCGCCCACGGGCAGGAGTTGGAGCCTCGCGCCTATTCCGACTTGCCTATCAGCGCCAACTTCCTCGCAGCAACCTATTCGTTACTGACTGGTGATGTACTGACCGACCCGTCTCTACCCATCTCGGATGTGCGTGCCAGAATAGCAATCTATGGGGCAGGCTACGTGCGTGCGTTTGACCTCTTCGGACGGACGGCATCGATTGGCATTTTTATGCCGTTTGCGAGCAGCGATGTCAGCGGAAACGTGTTCGACGCACCGAACTCGGTCCATCGGGCAGGAATTGGCGACACTCGTGTGCGACTGGCCGTCAATTTCCTGGGCGGTCCCGCGCTAAAACCCGCCGATTTCCTGAAAAGAACGCCCACCGCCACGCTGGGTGGAAGCGTGACAGTCATCGCACCAACTGGGCATTCAATGCGAACCACCGGATCAACATTGGTGCCAATCGTTGGGCCGTTGAGCCGGAAATTGGATGGTCGCAGCCCTTGCGCAACTGGTTTGCAGAGATTTCCGCGGGTGCGTGGTTCTTTGGAGACAACCCGAATTTCCTCGGCGGCAACCGCCGTTCACAATCGCCCCTCGGGGTATTCCAGTTGCACGGCGGCTATCAGTTCCGGCCGGCCTCGTGGATTGCGGCCGATGTTGGCTTCTATACCGGCGGCAACACTTCGGTGAACGGCATCGCCAACGCCGACCGGCAGGAGAACTCGCGTTATGGTGCAACGCTATCGGTGCCAATAGCGGCAGGCTGGTCGGCTAAATTGAGCGCGTCGAAGGGATTCATCACCCGCGCAGGGGGCGACTATAGGGCACTCACACTGACGCTCCAATATCAGTGGCTAGACCCATAAGACAGACGCTCTTCCTCTTCCCCTGCCTCTGGCCTGCCTAATCTGCCTCAATCTTCGCCTCGATACGCCCCTCGCGGATCGCCGCGATAAAGGCACGGTAGTCGGTCCGGTTCTGCGAGCTGTACTCCGTGGCGAATTCGCAAATCGCATCGTCAAAAGTCTGACCGGAGCCCATGTATCCGGCAATCATCGCCGCGTCGCCTGACCGCGCATGCGCGCGTGCCAGCGCGTGCGCACACATCCGGCCGTACTGCCTGAGCATACCGGCATCCCAGTCCTCAATAACAGCCGACATCTTCATATCGCGCAACTGGCGGACATAAAAGTCGCGCCCGTTCTTGCCGCGTGTCCAACCGAGGAAGACGTCGCTTGCCGACTGCATCATCCGCTGGCCAATGATCACGCGCTGCCCATGGTTGGGATATACACTCTTGCCGGCAAACTGCTCCAGCACCGACGCCCTTGCCTCCTTCACCTGCAGGAACAGTGGGTCGTCGTCCGCCGCCATAAAAAGGCCCACACCGCACATCGTGCCGACGCTGCCGACGCCGACCACCTTGATGGCCATGTCAAAGAAATGAAAACGGTCAAACAATACCCGTGTGTGCTCGGCTAGACTCTCACGATACGACGCGATGGCTTCCTCATAGCCCGACGACAGCCCGGGAGCGAGTTCCTCTGATGGATGGAAGATCAGCGGTGGCTCGTCCTTGATCCTCGGTCTCTCGCCCTCCTCCGAGACAAACTTCGGATACAGGTGGTCCGGCACGGACTTGCTTCTCTCGGTCTCGATTCGCTCGGCCAGCCGCTTGCGTGCCGCTGCAACGATCTCGGGATCGCCGGACCGGTCCTCGTACTTCTGCAGGTCGATGCGGTCATACCAGACATCGAGCGCACGCATCCAGCCGTAGTTGTGCATTCGCTCGCGGTACTCGCGGACTGCGTCGGTCACCACGCGGGCGGCATCACTCTTGGGCAGCGCGAGATGGTCTCCCGCAATCACGATGCTCGCCGCCAGCCGCTTGAGATCCCACTCGAACGGCGCCGGCAGTGTCTCGTCGAGGTCATTGATGTCGAAAATAATATTGCGCTCGGGTGTCGCAAAACCGCCAAAATTCATCAGGTGTGCGTCGCCACACGCCTGCACCAGAATTCCGCTGGTAGCTGTAGTGGCCAAGTCCGCCGCCATGATTGCCGCCGCCCCCCGATAGAAGGCGAAGGGCGAGGCGGACATGCGGCCAAAGCGGATCGGCACTAGCTGCAAGATCCGGCCAGCGTTCGACGCTTCCAGAAGCTTCACCGGATCGCCGCGATCCTGCGTCGGCGTCCATCCTGCCTGGGAGGTGCGCGGCACCACGTCGCGCAGCGACCGCCCGTTAGCTGCGCGTTCGTCAGCGGTGAGATAGGTCGCTGCATTACGTTCACCTATCTCCGACCTATGAATGCGATTTTCTGCCTTGTTCATCGTCGGTCCTTGTGATTCTTCAACTTGAACGATCCACAATTTTTATAGCACAGCCGCATGGTCGTCGGCGGCGCCGGCCCGGAACGCATCGACCGCATCGGCCACGGTCAAGTGGCGCTCAAGACGGCCGAGCCGCGCTTCCATCCCCTCGGCTCGCAGCATGTCGCGCGCGGCGGCATGCGCACCGACAATGCGAAGGTCGATACCGGCCGCTTGCAGCTCCTCAAGCAGGGCCGAGAGCATGCGCGCCCCCGCCAGATCGATGACTGGGCTCAGGGAAAGATCGCAAATCACCAGCCGGGCCGAGCCGGCACTTGCCCGAATTCTCGCCCGAATCGCTTCGCGCACATATTCCACATTGAAGTAGAGCAGCGACGCCTCGGGCCGAATGACCATCACACCCTCGACGGGCTGATTCTCTGGGTGGCGGTCGATGTCGGAAAAGATGCGCGTACCAAGAATGCGGCCTAAGATGGCAACGTGCGGATGCGCAGCGCGGCGGATAAGTAGCAGCATCGACACGAGGACCGCCACGATCACGCCCTTCAGGATTCCCAGCAGCAGCACAGCGGCAAGAGCGACCATCGACACCGCAAACTCGAAGCGGCTCACGCGCCAAACATGACGCAGTTCGCCAAGATTTATCAGCCCCTTGACCGCCACCAGTACGATCGCAGCCAGCACCACATTGGGCAGGTTAGCGAGCAGACCAGTCAGGAACAGCAGGCACAGGCCAATCGTCACCGAGGCGAACACCAGTGCGAGCGGCGAGCGGGCGCCGGCCTTGTCATTCACCGAAGACTGCGAGAGCCCGCCTGCCACCGGATACGCCTGAAACAGCCCGGCTGCCAGGTTCGCCATTCCGAGACCGAGTAATTCCTGGCGCGGGTCAACCTCGTCGCCGTGTGACTGCGCCAGCGCGCGCGCCGCCGACACGCTCTCCACGTAGGACAGCAGCAAGCAAGCGAACGCCAGTGGAATCACCCCATCCACATCGCTCGGCCGCAGGCCCGGCAGCCGGAACGCCGGGAGCCCCCGCGGCAGCGCCCCCACAACCTTGAAGCCCATCGAGCCAAGCGGCGTCGTCGACAGCACGACGATGGAGACAACCACCACGAATAGCGCAACCGGGCGCCCCGGAAGGAACTTTTCACCGAGCAGCAGCACAGCCAGTGCAGCCAGCCCAAAGGCGAGCACAGTCATGTTGGTGTCGGGAACCTGGCCAGCGAGGATGAAAATCCGCTCGAAGAACGACTCCCCACCGCCCTTGACGCCGAACAGCTTGGGAAGCTGGGTCAGCGCGATGGTCAGCGCCGCGCCGGCCTTGAAGCCGAGCAGGATCGTCTCGCTGATGAAATTCACCAGAGAACTCAGCCGTAGCAGCCACGCCACCACGCACATGACTGCAATCAGCAACGCCGTCAGCGCGGCGATGGAAGCCCAGCGCACCGGATCGCCGCCAGCCATGCCTGCCAGCGTGACGCCCACCAGCATTGAGATCGCCGAAGTTGGCCCAATGGCGAGTTGACGTGACGAGCCAAACAACGCGTAGGCAAGGCCGCCAACCAGGTAGCAATAGATCCCGTACTGCGGCGGCAGTCCGGCAAGCGAAGCATAAGCGAGCGAAACGGGAATGCCGTACGCAGCCAGAGTCACTCCCGCGACGGCGTCATGCCGCAGCCACTGCGCCTGATAGGCGCGTAACCAGCGAGCCGGTGGGAAGACAGCGCGCCAGTCCTGTGAGTCCTCGGCGCCGTTGCCGGTCAATTTGTCGATACCAGTGTCGATGGCCCTGCCGCCAACATTGCATTCATCGCACCTGACGTCCGCCGATTCCCTGGCCCTAGATGCGTTCCTGCCCATAGCACCACTCCAAATATGCGGCCTCTGCGTTCGGCGCGACCGGTCCCTTACGGAGTCGCACTTGGACGCCGGGCGCCAACGTTTACGACGGCCAGTTAAACGAGCGGCTGACAGCGCCATGCGTGGGCACCGTCACCGACGCCTTCTTTTCCACGCCGTTGGCACTCACAACAACCCGGTATGTGCCGGGCGGCATCTTTACATACACGAAGGGGCCGTCCGATACGGCAGGGAAGACTTCCTGTCCCTTGGAGCCGAGAATGCTCGTGCCTACGCCGGCCAAGGAATCGCCCCCGCTTCCCGTAAAGGTCAGCCTCAAGTTGTATCCAGACGCAGTACGCCGCATTGCTGCCACCTCGTCCACGCCGACCCTGCCGGTCTGATAGACGATACTGGCCGCATGGCGGACAGGTGGAACCCCGTCCGTATTGACGGTGCCAGTTGTGGCTGTGGGACCAGCCGGGGCGGCCCGCGGCGGCACGTCCGCGCCCGGCTGGCACCCCATGCCTGTCCCCATGTGGTGGCCTTCACGCAGTGTTAGGCCACGCTCCTGCGCGCGGGCTTGCATCAGATCATGCATCTGCATGGCGACCTGCTGTCGCTCTGCGGGGGCCCGGCTGACGCGCACCCGCCCGCAAAAATCGGCGCGTTCGTCCGGCGTAGGCATCTCCATGCCGGAATGGCGTCCATACTGTCTCCCGCCCGGCCCTATGGGCACCGCGGAGGGACCGCTGGCGGCAGCAGCCGGACCCACGCCCATGCCAGTCCCCATGCTGTCTGCCGGGCCGGTTCCTTGTGCATGGGTCGCAGGTAGGACTATGCAGAACGCGAGGCCATGCACGACAGATCTAATAGGGGAAGCCATCGATAACCTCCGTGAGGAGTTTGTCCCTTATGAGCGAATCGCCATAGGCGACAACATCGCGCTTGTATTCAAGGGCGGCCTCCGAATGAACACTTGATTCACGTCAACTCAATCGAAAGATCTTTCCGGTCGCCAAAGCAAGCTAAGTCCGAATCACCTGCAACTTCATTTGCTCGGGAGCAGATAGGGCGGCCGGTAGTCCGCAACTGACCTGCAGTTTCTTGACTCCGCCGTCCATCTGGGATTCCGGCGGAGTCAAGAAGCCGGCCCTCTGAAAGTACATCACGTCTAGGCGGCCGTTCTCAGTTAGCGCTGCTTCGTGTGCAGGAGAGATGAACTGTGGAGAAATCTGCTGGATGGAGAATTTAAAAGCAGTCCCTACCCCTTCTCAAGGACCTAACGTGACACTGGGCATGACCGCATAACTCTGGAAGCAGACGTGCAGATTGTCCCGGATCGAAGGACGGTTTAGGGTCGGTAGCTGCCTTCTGCGCCAGGAAGACCTTTCCTGGATTGACGGTGGGCCGAGAGCGGCCAAGAGCGCACGGAGACGGACAACTCCGCCACGGCTCGCCTTCGCACCGCCGAGAGTCCGTCCGCATGCCGCTGCAAGCTGCGGCCACCCTGCTCAATACGTGATCGCGCGCGCAACGCACCAGCATCGAAGGGACATCACCGGCAACTCACACAACGCGGACTCTACGTTCAACAGCGATAATGACCGTTACTCCAGTATTTTCACTCGGGCTGGCGTGTATCAAGGCGAGTGGCGGTGTATACAGGACTCGACTAATATTGTTGGATTGGCCCCATGCCAGTTGGGCCAACATTTTCGTAGCCCGTCAGCGGAATACAAGAATCTTTCGCTGCTCGGAGCCGTGGCACCAATCCACGGTTACCGACAGCGGATCTTCGTATGGCAGGCGTTGCAAGGGGATGCGATGCAACGAACGATGCGAGCAATGGTCTTCGACGGCACCATCGGCCCGCGCTTGCGCCTCCAGCACGTACCAGTGCCCGAGCCGGGGCATGGCGAGATCAGGATCGCCGTGGTGACCTGCGGCATCTGTCGCACCGACCTGCATGTGATCGACGGCGATCTCCCGGCCCCAAAGCCGATGCTTGTCCCTGGTCATGAGATCGTCGGGAGCGTAGACGCATGCGGCCCTGGCGTAACGGGATTCCCGCTCGGGATGCGCGTTGGGGTGCCGTGGCTTGGTCATACTTGCGGACACTGCGCGTACTGTACCGGCCATCGGGAGAACCTCTGTGATGCGCCGCTGTTCACTGGCTATACGCGCGACGGCGGCTATGCAGAATATGTGGTCGCGGACAGCCGCTATTGTTTTGCGATACCACCACAATACGACGATGAGCATGCGGCTCCATTGTTGTGCGCCGGCCTGATTGGCTATCGAACGTTGCGGATGGCCGGCGACGCCACGCGCATCGGCATCTATGGCTTTGGTGCCGCGGCCCACCTCGTATCGCAGATTGCGTCAGCGCAGGGCCGGGAGGTCTATGCCTTCACGCGGACAGGCGATCTGCCTGCCCAGCAACTCGCGCTGGAGTCCGGCGCCTGCTGGGCAGGATCCAGCGAATCCACATCCCCGGCGCCACTGGATGCCGCGCTAATCTTCGCGCCAGTGGGCGCGCTGGTGCCGCTAGCGCTGGGCGCGGTCCGCAAAGGCGGCATTGTTGTCTGTGGTGGCATCCATATGAGCGATATTCCGGCGTTCCCCTATCGGCTTCTCTGGGAAGAACGCCGCTTAGTGTCCGTTGCGAACCTCGCACGCGAGGACGGCATTGAACTGATGCGAACCGCGGCCTCGACGCCCTTGCGCGCACACACCGTCGCATATCCGCTGGAAGACGCCAACTCAGCACTTGACGACCTACGCGATGGCCGTCTGGTTGGCGCTGCGGTGCTGCGCATCTGAGACCGTCGACATGCGCAGCGACTCGCATCGGACAACCCCTCTTATCCATACAGGCCCGACGCCGCTCCCCGTAGCCAGGCATCTGTAACGAAAGATGCAAGGTCATACGGCTATGACGATCACAACTCCGCGCCACTGGCAGACATTCGACTAACGGTGTCGCCTTCAAGGCTGCTCCATCAACTCAATGTGGGTAGCGGTGCCGCAAGGCCCAGCGGGCCGCCTGCGCAATAGCAATGCGTATCGCTGCCCCCTCCGCATATCCGGCTTCCAGCAAGGCATTGGCAATCGCAATGGTCTTTTCCCTGACAACAGGTGAAAGATTCTTCATGGAGGCAGGAAAGTATCCGACGCTCCACGGCATGGGCGAACTCCTAACGGAAGCGTGTACCAGATGCGGCGCGGGTCTACGACCGAAGCACGTTCGACGCTTGGCAAACGCACCAACCCGGCTGGAGCAGATAGCCGATTCGTCCTCGGATGCGCTGGCCCGCCCTCAGCTCTATTGAGTTGCGTACCCCATGTCCAGAATCAAGCATTCGTTCTCGATTGACATGGATGGCCGTCAACCACTCCTCGCCAGCGGCTGCGAGGCAACGTTCTCCCGCGGCGGAGACTTCCTGCCTCGCAGCAGGCTCGTGAACGATGGAAAGGTCAAGGCCCGGACTACTTGGACTGACCCTCTGTGTATGGATCGAACTTGCCACTCCTTGCCACATCATCCGGTTGCGGACGTTCATCCGGAAGCTTTTTGGCCGGCGCGAGATGAGTCGTGGTTCGCGCACCTTCCGAATAGGGGTCGAACTTTCCGCTCCGGTTGGTATCGTGCTTCTTTGGGTGCTTCGACGCGGTCTGCTTTTCGGCACCAGTGTGCGCGCCACCATACAAGTCACCGCCATCGGTGTAGTTCTTCTGCGCACTGACGGGTGTGGTTGCAAGAGCAGCAACGGCAGATAGTGCAACCACAGCACTGAGCAACAGAGGCCTGTCCATTTTCATCTCCTTCAATCAGACTATGTGTCTGGATTCAGGCTAGGAAAGCCGGCAGTAAGGATCTTGATGCATGTCAATTCCGTTGGTCACGAAGTAACTAACTTTCCGTAAAGGAAAGGCCTCGACTCGAGGCAGACCTTGCAATGGGAATCACCATGTACGACACAGTCATCATCTACTACTCGCGCACAGGCACCACACAGCAAGCTGCAACGATGCTGGGCGATCGCCTCAATTGCCCAGTCTTCGAGATTGTCGACAGCGTCCCCCGTACTGGCTTGTGGGGAGATATTCGTTGTGTGATAGACAACGTCCTTAGACTCAAGGTGCAATATCGCTACACCGGCCCTGCCCTAGCGGAATGCACCAACGTCGTCGTTATGGCGCCCGTGTGGGTCGGTGACCTAGCAGCACCTATGCGAAGCTTTCTCAAGGACCAGCGGCAATGCGCAGGCGGCTTCGCTGCTGTCGCTGTCATGGCCGCACGCGGCGGCTTCCGTGCGGCTGAAGAAATTGCAATGACAACCGGGCGTCCGCCGCATCCAGTTCTGGTGTTACTGCAGCGCGACATTGCCAGCGGGGCCGCCCTGCGCGACATCGAGAACTTTGCCGACGAACTGCAAGGCAGAGGGCAAGAAGGGCTGGAAGGTTCGCCCCGCTCTGCGTGGCTGTCGCCAAACGAGGCGTAAGCTGAGCAGCGGCGCTGCGGGATGCCGTGTCAGAGCGCGCCCCGTTCGCCTCCAACTCATCCGCTGAAATCACTCAACACCTGCTGGAAGATGCGAGCCGCTCTCGCGACCCGGTTGAAGGTTGGCATGACTTGCTGTGTCCCAAAGAACGTTCCTTCACTCCTGCTGCGATCGGCTCCATGAAGAGCAGTCATCGAGCCCGCACCAACTCCGTTGATCCAGCGCAACGGGCCCTCAGTACTGCGTGCCAGTATGAATTCGCACGGGGCAGTCGCCTCTGCCAACGAGATCCAGCAGGAGTTCACTATGAGCAACATCCGTCTTTACGATCCGTTCTCCATCGAGCCGATTGGCGACATGTTCCAGGGCATGTTGCGCGCCATGCGCGGGGACGGTGAGCCCGGGTTCGCATTCAAGGTAGATGTGACTGAATCAGACAAGGACTACACCGTGGTAGCCGAGATCCCTGGCGCGAAGAAGGAAGACATCAGCGTTTCCGTGGAGCGGGGCACGGTGATGATCTCGGCCAAGGTAGAGAAGGCCAGCGAAGAGAAGCAAGGCGAGCGAGTGATCCGGCGCGAACGCTACAGCGGCAGCATGCAGCGCGCCTTTACCTTGGGTACCCCCGTGGACGAGAGCAAGGTCGACGCCAGTTACGAGGATGGCGTGCTGCGCGTCGTGTTGCCCAAGACCGAGGTCACACCGCAACGCAAGATCAGCATTCGCTGATGCCGATGGCATGCAAAGCGGAGTCTCCCTGTTGGAAGCGCCGCGCGCCTCCGATGGGGTCCTTCGCCACGGTCCACAACAAGCATCGATGCAGGAGCAGGACATGAAGACTGACTTGCAACTCAAGAAGGACGTCAGCGACGAACTCTAGTGGGATCCGTCCATCACCGCCGCTGGCATCGGCGTCGAGGTACAGAACGGCTATGTCACGCTTACCGGACATGTCAGGAATCTGGTGCAGAAACTGGCCGCGGAACGTGCTGCGGAGCGAATCGGTGGCGTCAAGGGTGTCATTGTCAAACTGGAAGTCGGGCAGCAGGTGGATGCCGGGGACGAAGCACTTGCCAAGGCGTGCCGGGACGCGATGCAGGTGTACGTACACGTCCCTGCAGATGACATCCACCTTCACGTGGAAAGGGGCTGGGTGACGCTCTCGGGCAACGTCCAGTGGGGCTACCAGCGTCATGCCGCGGAGCACGTGATAAGCCTGATCCGTGGCGTCAACGGCGTCCTGAACAACATCCGCGTCGCACCGTCCGTGGCGCCGAACGAAATCGAAACGAAGATCGAGGCCGCCCTGCGCAGACACGCGGAACGTGAAGCATCGCATATCAGCATCAATGCCAAAGGTGGCGTGGTCACGCTCGAAGGTTCGGTGGACTCGCTGGCGGAGCGGCGGGCCGCGGGCGGGGCAGCATGGTCCGCGCCCGGCGTCTCGCAGGTCATCAATAACCTTCGTATTCGCTAGGCAATTCTGAATGGCGCCCGCCGAGCAAGGCAGAGGCAGGACTCCGTCGGCGCTCAGTCGGCATCGATCCGGATGGCCGGATGTTCCGCAGCAAAGGCAGCGGCATAGGCAAGTTCTCCGGATGCCTGCGCATGAAGCGTGAACAGTATCTGGCGAGCCGTCACCGTGTCACCCAACCGCACCTTCATCTGGATGCCGGCTTCGGGGTGCTCGGGAGCGCCCGCGAGCCGTGCGGCGCGGGCGATGCGGCGACAGTCGATCTCGCGCACCTGACCAGACCTGTCGGCCAGGATGTCGTGGCGGAAGACGGCTTCTCCAGGCGATCTCAGTCCACCCTGTGCCTCGCAGATGGCTTGGAATTTTTGCCAGGCGGCACCACTCGAAAGTACCCGTTCAGCCCGCGCCAGGCCCTCACCCGCCTGGCATGCATTGCAGAGTTCCAGCAGCGCGCCCGCCAGGGTGATGCTGCGATCGCGCAAATCAACCGGTGCCTGCGATGCACACTGGAGGACTTCGAGCACATCGCGTGCTTCGAGCGCCGGCCCGATGCCACGCCCGATGGGCTGCGTGCCATCGCTTTGGACGATCGACAGATGCAGGCCGAATGCCGCGCCAACGTGTTCGAGCATGGCCCGCAGCCGTGCGAGGTCATGCAGACTACGCACCTTTGCCGTCGGTCCTATCGGGACGTCGATCAACACATGCGTGGAGCCAGCGGCAATTTTCTTCGAAAGAATGGATGCGACCATCTGCGCGTCGCTGTCGAGCGCCAGGGCGCGCTCCACCCGGATCATCAAATCATCTGCAGGGCTCAGCGACAATGCACCACCCCAGGCGAGTGCTGCGCCGGTTCGCTCCACCACCCTTCTCAACTCCCTGGCATCGAGCGCCACGCGGGTCAGGACGGCCATGGTGTCCGCCGTCCCCGCTGGGGACGTGATAGCGCGTGACGACGTCTTGGGAACCAGCAGCCCGGTCGCCGCGGCAATCGCCACGACGATCGGTGACGTACGGTTCCCGGGAAGTCCGCCAACGCAATGCTTGTCCGCCACGACTGGCGTCGCCCAGTGCAACGTCTCGCCCGCATCGACCATGGCGCGGGTCAGGTCGGCGGTTTCGCGCAGGCTCATGCGGCCGTTGGCACAAGCGGTGAGAAATGCCGCGATATGAACGTCCGAGTAGCGTTCCGCCGCAACGTCCGTGACAATCGACGCCAGTTGTGCCTGCTCCAGACGATGCCCAAAGATCTTGCTGCGGACGTCGCGCAGCGACTCCAGCGATGGTGCATGGCTGACCCAGACGGCATCCCCGGCGCGCGCCTGCAGGTGATCGCTGGCACTGCGGGAGAGACTGACCTCTTCCGTGGACAGCAGTGACGCTTCCACCGTGTTGACCGTCGCGATCAGCGATCGATGGCCAATTCTCACCGTGACACGTGCCTGGGCGGAGAAGCCTTCGGCCCGGCATACCGCGCAATCCCGGTGCAGGTACACCACATGCTCCTGCCAGGTGTCGATGCCCAGCGGCCGGAACGTCAGCGGCACGATGTCATCGCACAGGTTAGAGGGTAAGGGGGCTGCGCCTGTGGACATCGTGCCTAGAGCGCGAAGCGGAAGTGTCCGCTATGCAGCAGGACATTACGCGCGCCGGTGATTTCGAAAAGGCTTCGTGCTACGGATTCGATGTCCGGCCTATTGCGCTCATATGCCGCCACCAAGTCCTCGAAACGATATGAGCGCGCGCCGAAGTGATCTTCCAGGGCTTCCGCTGTAATGCCGTATGACGCCAGACTTCCATCAACACGCACCGGACACTGCAGGCTTGGACCGGCAGGACAATACGAAGGCGCCTGGTCTACGAAGTCAATCTGTCTCATGGGATTGGGGGGCCGCATATAGCCCGGACAACGAACTTGCTGCCTTTACCTTAGATTCCGGTACACATATCGGCTTGATATGTGTCAACCCCGCCAGCTACCCCCGCCTGTGCTGCAAGGCGCGGAGGCCTTCCGGCCAACGTCCGGAAACCGCAGATCACTGTCGGCCACACTTCGCAGCAGCTTACGATCGGCTTTCCCTCGAAGGACGTGGATCTGTCCTGGCCGCAGAGTCGCGACCACGCGCGTTGACGTCGAGACTCACAGTTCCTCGTCGGAGTCGAACAGGTGATTGCGCATCGCATATCGCACCAGCGCGGCGTCGCTCGCCATTTGCATCTTCTCCATCAAACGCATCTTGTAGGTGCTGACGGTCTTGGCACTCACGCACAAGGCCGATGCAATACTGGTCAGCGGTTCGCCCAGCACCAGACGCCGATAGACCTCCAGTTCCCGATCCGACAAACGCATGTGCGGGGCGTCGCCACGCCGGTCCTGCAGGCTCGTTGCGAGTTTTTCCGCGATGGCCAGACTGACGTAGGTTTCGCCGCCCGCCACCTTGACGATGGCGGAAACCAGCTCGGTCGCCGCGCTCTCCTTGGTCAGGTAGCCGGCGGCACCGGCCTGAAAGGCGCGCACGATGTACTGCTCCTCTGCATGCATGGTGAGCACCAGTATCCGCAATGACGGATACTCGTCGCGCAATAGTCGAATCAGGTCCAGGCCGCTGCGGCCTGGCATCGAGAGGTCAAGCAGCAGCACCTGAGGCGCGGACTCGCGCACCAGCGAGAGCACCTGTGTGCCGTCGGCAGCCTCGGCAACGACCTCGAACCTGCCGGCCCGCTCCAAGATCTGCCTCAATCCATCGCGTACCATGGCGTGATCGTCAGCGATCATTACGCGCGTCATGTTTTTCTCTCCATTCCACGCGGGATGGTCACGATCAGAAGAAAGCCCTTGCCCGGTTCGCTCTCGATCGTGACGATGCCTCCAAGCAGACGCGCCCGTTCCCGGATGCCGAGCAGGCCGAGTGACTTGCGCGGCCCGCTGCCAGACAGCTTCTTGTCCCAGCCAATGCCATTGTCCTGAACCCGCAGTTCGAGCTCGCTCGACGTCTGGTTCAGTTGTATCCGTACGGTGGTTGCATGCGCATGCCGGATGGCATTGCTCAACGCCTCCTGGACAATGCGGAACACGGCGATTGCCGTCTGCTCGGGAACGTCGGCGTCCTCGCCATCCACGCTCACATCCAGTCCGTACCGGCTGGTGAAGTCGCTGGCCAGCCATTCGATGGCGGGCAGCATCCCCAGTTCGTCGAGGAGTGCGGGCCGCAGATCGCTGGCAATACGGCGCACCGATGCCACCGTGTCGTCGATGACCTTGTTCATGCCCGCAATCTCGCCTAGCAGGCTGTCCATAGGCCGGCCCTCGGCAAGGTCCGCACCCAGCATCGCTACATCCATCTTCAACGCGCTCAGCCGCTGACCGAGATCGTCATGAAGCTCGCGAGCGATCCGGCGCTTCTCCTCTTCCCGCGTGGAGAGAATGCTGTCGGAGAGCTGTTGCAGTTCCTCTCGCGAGCGGCGCAAGGCCACCTCGGCACGCACGCGTTCGGTGATGTCTCGCAGCATCACGGTATAGAGCTTGATGCCACCGTCGGTGGTCTGCGAGATGGAAGCCTCGATCGGGAACTCTCCGCCATCGCGCCGCATGGCGTAAAGCGCACGCTGCCGGCCCATCTGCCGATCTGACACCCCGGTGACGCCAAACCGGCGGACATGTTCTTCATGGACGCTGCGGAATCGCTCGGGGATGAAATCGGCGAGCGGCCGCCCGATCGCCTGCTCGGCCGACCACGCAAACAGGGTTTCCGCCATAGGATTGAACAGCACGACCCGCTGCTCACCGTCAACGGTGATGATCGCCTCCATGGCCGAGCGGATGATGCTGGCAAGGCGCGCCTCGCTCTCCTTCACGCGCTGGAGACTTGCCCGAAGGGCTTCATCGGCACGGGCGCGCTCGGTGACGTCGCGCAGCATCACCGTGTAGAGCTTGGTGCCGTTGTCAGTCGTCTGCGAGATGGAAGCCTCGATCGGGAACTCGCTGCCGTCCCGGCGCAAGGCGTAGAGCGCCCGCTGGCGCCCCATCTGGCGCTCCGATACGCCCGTGATGCCAAACCGGCGTACGTGCGCCTCATGCGCCACCCGAAATCGTTCCGGAATGAAATCGGCGAGTGGCCGGCCAATCGCCTGCTCGGCCGGCCACGCAAATAGGGCCTCGGCCATCGGATTGAACAGCACGACACGCTGGCGCTCGTCAACGGTGATGATCGCTTCCACGGATGACCGGATGATGCCCGCCAAGCGCGCCTCACTCTCCTTGATATGGTGGAAACTGCGGGCAGAGGTCTGGCTGATCCTTCTCAGCCGGACAAGATAGAGGCCGACGGCAACCCCGACTCCGGCGCCCAGCAGCGGCACCAGCACGGTTGTGGGTTCACGGTAGCGTTCGACGGCCGCCTGCAGCACGTAAGCCAGGGCAAGAAAGAGCGCGACCGCCCCACTGCCAATCGCAAGGTCGATAGCAAGCGGGGGGGATGCCTTAGACGATGGGGGCGGAACCTTGTCTTCGGGGGCGAAAGGATTGGTCATGCAGCGCCTTGTGCCAGGGTGGCTCGGTGCGGCTTCATCACTTCTGAACGAAATATAGGGCAGCGTGCGTTAACCGCAACCCGAAGCGCCTCGTTTCGCACTGACGAACGCGGGGGGACAGTTTCCGATCCGGAATCCTCCCCATAGCGCATCAATCGCCACTTCCGCAGGTGCGCCGCCGAAGCCCGTCGCCGAGTTGACGCGTATCAACCTCCCTTCCGGGCCGCGACATAGATTGACCAGAAGCCAATCGTTCTTGCCTGACGGGGAATGGAAATGCCTGAACCTCTCAATGGCTGTCTTACCGGGCAGCACCTGCGCCTCTTCGGTAGCATCGTGCACTGGTTCGCGCGCCACGAAATCCTGATCGAAGACGTCATGTCCGCAGTCTCAGGAGCCAGCCGGGCCGACGTCATGCTCTTGACGCGCCGCCTTGACTTCAATGCGAAGCGTGAAGCGCTGCTGGACCTTTTGCGCCATCACCACACTCCCATCGACAAGTTCGATCGAATCTGCGCGTATCTGCTGGTTCCACATACACAGATGCCGTTGCGGCGCGACATCGTGCACTCCACCTGGCGCCAGGGCAGGCACCTGGAGTACATCCAGCCAAACTGGATCTTGAATCTACCCACAACGATCCGACCGGTGAGCGATGATCTGGACGAGCCCAGCGAGCGCCAGATGCCGCGCGACGACCGGGAACTGACGTACTCCATCAAGGACCTTGAGGATATCGAAGGTATCCTGGCGGAGAACCACCGCGCCATGTCTGAACTCCTTGGTCAGGCCGGGCTTCTGCCGCATGACGGCAGCAATCGCCAGACCTTGGCCTGACCAGGCAAGACTCATGTCTCCAGCGACGGTTGTCGAAACCAGAGACCTGACACGGCGCTTCGGTGACATCCGCGCCGTCGATGCATTCACGCTCTCCATCGCCCCGGGAGAGGTGGTAGGCCTGGTCGGCCGAAACGGCGCCGGCAAGACAACCGTAATCAAGATGCTGACGACGCTTCTGGCGCCCACCAGCGGCAGCGCGACGGTAGGCGGCTTCGATATTGTCCGACAGGCGGCCTCGGTGAGACGCGTCATTGGCTATGTACCCCAGGCGCTTTCCGCGGACGGGGAACTGACCGGATTCGAGAACCTGCTGGTATTTGGCAAGCTATATGACATTCCACTTGCCGAGCGCAAGCGCCGGATTCGCGAGGCGCTCTCCGGCATGGAACTCGAGGACGCGGGGAACCGGCTGGTCAAGACATACTCGGGCGGAATGATCCGTCGTCTGGAAATTGCGCAGTCAACCATGCACCGGCCGCAGGTGCTTTTCCTCGACGAACCCACCGTCGGGCTCGATCCGGTAGCACGGCTTGCCTTGTGGGACCAGGTCGACAGGCTTCGATCCACGTTCAGCACCGCGATCCTGCTGACCACGCACTACCTGGAAGAAGCCGAACGGATATGCGATCGCGTTGCGATCATGAGCCACGGGCGAATCGTTGTCGTCGGCAGCCCGGCCAACCTGATCGCCGGGCTGGGTATCGAGGCAACGTTCGAGGACGTTTTCGAGCGATACACCAGCGAAGATCCGGAAGGAACGGGGGCATACGATGAGACTTCGACAACTCGACGCGCAGCCCAGCGGCTTGGATAGGCCAAGGGCAAGCGCTGCCGCTGCCGTTCTGCGCTCGTTGACGGCATTTGTCAGCAAGACGCTGGCGATCGCGGACATGGAGGTCCGCAAGCTTCGTCATGATCCCACCGAGCTTGCCACGCGTGCGATCCAGCCGGCCCTCTGGCTGCTGATATTCGGGCAGGTCATGAGTCGAGCGCACGCGATCGATACCGCCGGCACGCCCTACCTGGACTTTCTCACGCCTGGCATCCTCGCCCAGAGCGTACTCTTCATCGCTATCTTCAATGGCATCTCCATTATCTGGGAGCGGGATCTCGGCATCGTCCACAAGTTCCTGGCCAGCCCCACCCCACGCGCCGCGCTTGTCATGGGCAAGGCATTGGGCGGCGGCGTACGTGCGCTGGTACAGGCCGTTGTCGTCATGGCCCTGGGACTCGCCATGGGCGTAACCGTCCGGTACGATGCCGCGGCCATCGGTGGCCTGATCGTCTTTGTCGTGCTGGGTGCGGCCGTGTTCTCCAGCTTCTCGCTGATCATTGCCTGCCTGGTCAAGACGCGGGAGAGATTCATGGGCGTCGGCCAGCTTCTGACCATGCCGTTGTTCTTCGCAAGCAATGCCATCTATCCGACTGCGATGATGCCGCACGCGCTGCAAGTCATCTCACGCCTGAACCCGCTGACGTACCAGGTCGACGCACTTCGCATCATTCTCCTGCCACAGTTTTCCGCCAGACAACAGTTCGGCCTGCCGATGGACTTCATGGTGCTGAGCGGGGCTCTGGTAGTGCTGGTAGCGATCAGCGCGCGCTTGTACCCACATATCGCCCAGTAGCTTATCCCCCACAACCGCCCAACCGATCACTCAAGCGTGTAGGACTGACGGTACTCAGGCATCGTGACGCGCCATCCGAGTTCGCGCTCGATGTGCTGGCGCATGGCGTCACTCGCATGCGGCTCGCCGTGAACGACGAAGGTGCATCGCGGCCCGGCATCGACCTGCCTCAGCCATGTCATCAACTCCCCCGCATCGGCATGGGCCGAGAGGTTCTGGATCTGCGCCACGTCGGCCCGTACCCCAACCTCCTTGCCATGCAGGCGAATCGTGCGGCCGCCGGCGGCAAGAATGGCGCCGCGCGTACCCGCGGCCTGGAATCCGGATAGCAGGATGGTGTTGCGCGGGTCGGGCCCGAAACTCTCCAGATGGTGCACCACCCTGCCCCCTGTGGCCATGCCACTGCCCGCCAGGATAATCTTCGGTGTGCGATCGCGGTTCAGCCAGATGGACTGTTCCACGCTTTGGACCGGCGTCGCGATCGCACAGGCCGCGGCACATGCTGCCCGGTCGATGCGCAACTCGTCGGGATGCAGCGCGAAGATCTGCGTGGCGTCGATCGCCAGAGGACTGTTGAGGTATATGGGGACATGCGGCACACGCCCGAGTTCGCGCAGGCGGTAAAGGCAGTACAGCAGCGACTGGGTCCTGCCGACCGCAAACGCAGGGATCACGAGGCTGCCTCCCCGGCCGATGGTGCGGGTGACAATCTCGCCCAGCGTTTCCAGCGGGTCCCCGGTCGGGTGAAGCCGGTCGCCGTATGTGGATTCCACCAGCAGCCAATCGGCCTGGCGCACTGCTTCGGGTGCCCGCATTACCACATCCTGTTGCCGTCCGAGGTCGCCCGAGAACACGATGCGCTGGCCAGCAACATGCAGCGTTGCGGTAGCGGAGCCGATAATGTGCCCGGCGCGATGGAACTCCAAGTCCACGTCTGGCGCCACCGGACAACGCGTCGCGTAATGTACCGGCTCCAGCCTGCGCATTGCCCGGGTGACATCAGCACTTGTGTACAGCGGCAACGCAGGATGATGGCGGGAAAACCCCTTCCGGTTCGCGTAGGCGGCATCCTCCTCCGCCAGCACGGCGCTGTCGGGCAGCAGGATGCCGCAGAGCTGCGCAGTGCCCATCGTGCAGAACACACGCCCCCGGAAACCGTTCCGGACGAGTAGAGGAAGGTAACCGCTGTGATCGATATGGGCGTGCGTGAGCACCACCGCATCGAGGCTGGCCGGGTCCACCGGCAGCGGGTCCCAATTACGCAGGCGCAGGGCCTTGTAGCCCTGGAACAGCCCGCAATCGACCATGATCCGGCTCCGCCCCGTGTCGAGCACGTATTTGGAGCCGGTGACGGTATCGGTGGCGCCCAGAAATTGCAGTTGCATGTCATCCCCCGCTTTGCCACCGATGTCAATGCGACATCAGCACCGGGACCGTCATTGAAGACAGCAGCGTGTGTGTCACGCCCCCGACCACAAGCTCGCGCATCCTGCCATGGCCATAGGCCCCCATCACGATCAGATCGGCATTGAAATCTGCCGCGCGGGAAAGCAGCAGTTCGCCGATCGTCAGGTCGGAGCCACCCGGGCCGTGCTCGACGTTGACAGCGACGCCGTGACGCATCAGAGCACGAGCCGCGTGGCTCGATGGCGTTGCATCGGCACGCATCTCCTCAGCCGCAGTCTGCGCGCTCAGGAGCGTTGCCTGCGACCCGGCCAGCAGCGCGGCGGCGTCGTGCAAGGCCCTTGTTGCCTCCCGGCTGCCGTTCCAAGCGATCAGGACACGGGTTCCAACTGTCGGGAAGTCTCCCGCGAAAGGAACCACCAGCACTGGCCTGCCGGATTCAAGGATCAACGATTCCAGAAACTGGTGTGCAACGAAGCCCTCGATATCGCCGGGGTCGTACTGACCCGCAACGATCAACCCGGCTTCACGGGCCTCGCGTAACGTCATTGTCACTGGCTCGCCCTCTACCGTGCGCCACTCGGCTTCGATGGGGAGTCCCCCGACCGCCTCTTCGAACCGGCGCCGCACTTGATCACGCAAGCGATGGCGCCGCTCCGTTTCCTCGGCCACAAGTTCGGCAGCACCTTGCACGATGTAAAACCATCCCGGGGCTGGCACGAACCCGGCAAACAGCCCAATCAAGCGACATTCATTGTCCACGGCCAGGCGGACCGCAAGGTCCAGGCGCCGCATGGCGGCTTTGGTGGTATCAAGATGCACCAGGATGCTTTCGTAGCCCATGGTTGACACTCCATCGGCCTGCATGGCCGTGGCTTCAATTTAGAAAGGCACGGGCACAGGCAGTTGATAAGGGTCAAACTGGCCGTCAGTACTCAAGTTGCAGGGCCTCTGGCGCTTCGACGCTGCGGACACCGATCTGCTTGACATGCATCAACTCAAGCACTGTATGGGCCGCTAACTTCAAGTTGACCACACACTCTGCTGCGTGCTCCAGCGCTCTCTTTCCACGGAGTTCCCACCATGTACCAACGCATCCTGATTGCGGTTGACGGTAGTCATTCGTCTGATCTCGCTCTGAGCCAGGCCATCACGGTTGCCAAGGCGACCGGCGCTGAAGTCCGAGCGGTCTTCGTAGCGGACGACAGCGACCTGTTCTTCGAAGTCAGTCACATCGATAACGAATCTCTGATGAAAAGTATCGCGTCGTACGGAAACGGCGTGCTCGTTGCAACCAGCAATCGTCTGAGCGAAGCTGGTATCCGATGCTCGACCCGACTTCTCGAGAAGCCTATCTCGCCGGGGAAGATCTCCGCCACGATTGTCGCGGAAGCCGACGCATGGCCTGCCGACCTGATTGTCCTCGGCACGCACGGCCGCCGTGGCGTAAGGCGCCTCGTCATGGGCAGCGTGTCAGAGGGGGTGGTACGGAAGACCCACAGACCAGTGCTGCTCATCCGTAGCGAAATGGAGGACTAACCTCCGTTTGCAGCGCCGGCTGCACTTGCCAGGAGCCCGCCATGAGAGTCGAGGAAGTCTGTTCTCGCCGCATCTTCCATGTGCCAGCGTCATGCAGTCTGCAGGAGGCGGCCCGCCAGATGCGGGACCGGCGCATTGGGGCACTGTTCGTGACCGAACGCACGTCGGCCGGACTACGCGTCGATGGCGTTGTGACCGAGCGGGACCTCGTTGTACATGGCCTGGCCAGTGCCGCCGATTGCGGCAGCAAGCCTGTGGCGACGGTGATGACCCAGGGCTTGGTGACGGTCGATGGAGCCGCGGCGGTCAGCGATGCGCTGCGAGCCATGCTCGCGCACGGCGTGCGACGGCTAGCCGTGCTCGACGGACATCGCACGGTGTTCGGCGTCGTTTCGATGGATGATGCCGTGCGCGCGGTCGCCGCGGACTGGACGCTGCTCGCCGGCATCCTGCAACGGGAACGAGAGCAGGAAAGCCCGGATGGGAGCAGGGAACCGTTGTTCCTCTGAAAATGTTGAGGTCAGATCAAGGATTGGCAGACAGTGCATAGTTTCGGCGTGTGAAGGCATTCAGAACGCGCCGCCCTTCTCTCGTCACACGCACCCTACCGCCATTGCCATTGGGCGCGGCACCCTCGAGTTCGATCAGCTCTCGCAAGACCAGCGCGCCGACATCGGCCGGGTCCAGTTCCCGGCTCGGATCGGAACTCCCCAGAATCAACAGTGCCGCGACTTCGTGTGGACTAAGCATCGCTGTCTCCCTGATCCACCGGCCAGATGGTTCCGGCGTTGTTGTCCAGCCCTGGTCTCCGCATTGCGGACAGCCGCGGCGTGTTGGCGCAGGGAAATATAGGAGCCATCGCACCTCGCCATGGCCACTTCCTCGGGAACCTTGCGCGAACTCAAAGGAAACGCTCTCCGTGTGGTACCGGCCATCCGCCGGTACGGAATTCGCTTAGCGGCCACGCGCGACGCCCCCGACACACGCAGGAGATTCCCGTCGTCCCTAACCCCTGGCAACGTAGGCTTTCCCTGACATCGAGGCCGTCTGCACCAGACATGACGGCGCGTCGTCCGATGACAAATTGCTCCGCCGTGATCGGACAGCACTCTCAGACCAGGATGATTTCGAGAACACCCAGCGATGCCGATACTTGAGACATGCGAGCGGGAAGCCGCTTCGACATGACGATGGAAGGGGCAAGCGATGAACGACTGCAGCGAATACATCGGCCTGAGCCAGCACCTTCGGGCATTGGCGGAAGCACTTCTGCCGGGCATGCATTTGGTCACCGAGCGCCACGGTTATGTTCATCACGGCATCTATGCCGGCAACGGAGAGGTGGTGCACTATGTCGGATTCAAGGGTTTCTTGCGCTGCGGCCCGGTCGAGACGACTTCACTGGCGGATTTCGCCGACGGCTTCGGATTCCGCGTCCAGGCGACCGCGCAGGCCAGGTACATCGGCGCGGAGGTTGTCAGGCGCGCAACATCGCGCCTCGGTGAGAACGATTACCGCCTTCTTACCAACAACTGCGAGCATTTCTGCACGTGGTGTCTCTTCGGCGAGAGCCGCAGCTACCAGGTGGAAACGCTGTTGAGGCACCCGTGGCACGCGCTGCGGGCCATTGCCGGCATCCTGTTTCGTCCGTGTGACAGCTCGATCCTGGGCTTCGGGGGCACACGTGGATGAGACGGCATTGACCGATGCGTGTCGCCAACCGGCCGTCGGCTCACTCCTTACCTCCAGTTTCCGGCTCGGCGCGAGCCTGCGTGGTCCGCGCCGATCGCCTTGCATGATGTTCGCGCCACTGCACTACACCGTCCGCCAGCGCACGCCGCGCCATCCGTCGCAAAGGCCGCTGAGGTTTGACAAAGCGCAATCGAGCGCGTGGCACAGCGCCTAGATTGGTCAGTACGCGGTGCCGCGCCAGACGTATGTGCCGCCTTCCGAAACTACCGTTGCGAGTCGACGATGAATGAACTGAAGCGTCTCCCATTTCAGCCCGTGAAAGCGTTGCCGCGACCGGCCGTGGGTCCCAGCGAACGCATCATCGCGCTGCCCGAGCCGGACAGGACATCGGGCCTTCCCCTGATGGGAGCCCTGTGGCAGCGCAAGAGCACGCGCAAGTTTGACGACCAGACCTTGCCGCCCACCCGGCTCAGCGAGCTGTTGTGGGCAGCGGCCGGTGTCAACCGTGCGCAAGGCGCCGGCCGCACCGCACCGTCTCCTCACGGCGAGAACGTGATCGACGTCTATGCAGCCCTGCCATCCGGGCTGTACCGCTACAACCCCGTCCATCACTACCTGCAACTGAAGCTGGCGGCGGATGTGCGCAGCCTGACGGGATACCAGGACTTCGTCGGCATGGCCCCGCTGGACATCGTCTATGTCGCGAATCATGGCCGTATGCTGGATGTCCCGCCGAAGCTGCGGGAGACCTTCGCAGCAGCGGCCGCGGGCGCCATGGCCCAGAACGTCTACCTGTACTGTGCATCCGCAGGGCTTGGCGCTGTCATCCGAGGCTGGTTGAACCGGCGCCAGCTTGCCGAACACATGTCCCTGAACGAGGACGAGGAGCCCATCTTTTCACAGACGATCGGATACCCGGCCGACGACGGCAGTTCGCCGCTGTAGGCCCCCACATCACCGTGCAGGAGACACTCGAATGATCAAGAACATTGGCAGCGCGGAGCAGATCCGCGACGAGATTCAGCGGCGGCTGCAAGAGAACACAGACCTTGGCGACGCTTGCCGCGACTGCCCCGTTCCCCTTCCGCTTCGAACCGACCCCGCATCAAACGGCGGATGCAACTGGTCCATCGCGACCTTCCCCGGCATAGCGGCGGCATGTCTGCCGGCCGCAATGGCGGTGACCAGGGAAGTCATGCGCGAGTACGAACTCAGATAGTGCTGTCGCCGGAGGTTTGAAATGCCGATCAGACAACGCACCTACAAAGGCTTTCATATCGAGTTGTCCCTGCCGGAGACGATCGAGCCGGGCAAATCGAACGGGCGCGTGCAGATCATGCCATCAGCCGAGGACATGGGTGTGCGCTTCACGCCGGACTGGCCACGCGCGCCTGCAACATTGCAGGAAGCGGAGGACTGGCTCTATGCCTACGCCGCCGGCATCGTCGATGGCGAGCTGGCCGGCGGCTTCGGTATCGACCTCAGTCACGACTAAACCCGCCTCAGGGCGCTGCACATACCAGCGTCGCTCGCGCACGGCCGGATACTTGATGGAACCGCCATGGAACGCCAAGAGCAGGAGTTCTCCCTCTGGTACCTGGTCATTGCCGGACTGGCCACGCTGGTGCTCCAGTTCTACATCGGTGAAGCGGGCGTCAACACGCTCGCCTACAGCGAATTCAAGTCGCTGCTCAAGGCCGGCAATGTCCGCGACGTCACGCTGGGCGAGACGGTAGTCAGCGGGAAACTTGTGACCGCTGGCGTGGAGAAGGTCCTCCCGCCGGACCGCGCGGTGGTGCTCAAGCAGGCCACCCAGCCCGAACGGGCCTTCACGGCGATTCGGGTGCCCGACCCGGGACTCGTCGCAGACCTTGATGCCGCGCATGTACGCTACGCCGGCCAGGCCGATGCCCGCTGGATCGGCACGTTGCTATCGTGGGTCGTGCCGGTGCTGATCTTCTTCGCCATCTGGAGTCTCCTGATCCGGCGGATCGGCGGTGCCACTGGCGGAGTCATGGAGATTGGCAAGAGCAAGGCCAAGGTCTATCTGCAACAGCAGACCGGGGTTACGTTCGCTGACGTCGCGGGGATCGACGAGGCAAAGATCGAACTGATGGAGGTGGTGGACTTCCTCAAAACGCCAGAGCGATACCGGCGCCTGGGCGGCAAGATCCCCAAGGGCGTGCTGCTGCTTGGCGCGCCGGGCACCGGCAAGACGCTCCTGGCACGCGCCGTGGCGGGAGAGGCCGGCGTGCCGTTCTTCAGTATGAGCGGATCGGAGTTCGTGGAACTGTTCGTCGGCGTCGGCGCCGCGCGTGTGCGCGACCTGTTCGCCCAGGCGGAGCAGCGTGCGCCCTGCATCATCTTCATCGACGAACTCGACGCGCTCGGCAAGACACGCAGTCTGAACGTTGCAGGCGGCCAGGACGAGCGCGAGCAGACCCTGAATCAACTGCTGGTGGAAATGGACGGATTCGACACCAATAAGGGGGTCATCATCATGGCGGCCACCAACCGCCCCGAGATCCTTGACGCGGCGCTGCTGCGCCCCGGCCGTTTCGACCGCCATGTCGTACTGGACCGCCCGGATCTGAAAGGCCGCGAGCAGATCCTGCGCGTGCACGTCCGCAATGTCACGCTGGCCCCGACGGTGGATCTGGGCCGACTGGCGGCCGGGACACTGGGCTTTGCCGGCGCCGACCTCGCGAACCTTGTCAATGAGGCGGCGCTGCTGGCCGCCCGCAAGAACAAGCCGGCCGTCGATTCGGACGATTTCGACGAGGCGCTCGACCGTATCATCGGCGGCCTGAGAAGCGCAACCGGGTCATGATCCCTCTGGAAAAACAGACCATCGCGTACCACGAAGCCGGCCATGCGCTGGTCGCCGAGCATCGCCCGCACGCGGACCGCGTGTCGCGTGTGTCGATCATTCCGCGCGGCGTTGCCGCGCTCGGTTATACCCAACAAACGCCCACCGAGGATCGCTACCTGCTCAGGCGCAGTGAACTGCTCGACAGGCTCGATGTGCTACTGGGTGGACGCGTGGCAGAACAGCTCGTGTTTGGCGATGTGTCTACCGGCGCCGAAAACGATCTGCAGCGTGCCACCGATATTGCGCGCCAGATGATTACCCAGTACGGCATGAGCGACTCGCTTGGCCTGCCCTGCTACGAGCGCATGGGTGCCAACCTGCTGCCGATGACGCCGGCGACGACGCGGCCCGATCGGGAATATGGCGAGCGTACGGCACAGGCGATTGACGACGAAATCCGCCGCACGCTTGCGCAGTCGGCCGAGCGCGTGCGGCAGACCCTGCTGGCGGAGCGGGACCGGCTCGACCGGCTTGCCTGCCTGCTGCAGGAAAAAGAGGTGGTTGACCGTGCCGGACTGGATGCCTTGATGCATGCACCGTTGCAGCCACCGGCCGACGAGTCTTCCCGGTTCCCGTCGACGGACTCCCGCACGGTGGGCGCGCTTTGAGCATCAAGTATCGAGTCGGCTCCTGAACCGAACCTTGCGGGAAAGCCGGCAAACGCATGGCCGCCCTCCAGCGGCCATGCGACCGTCCGCAGCGTAAATCAGGGATTGACCCGAATGTTGTTGGAGACCGAATCCACCCCCGGCGCCGACCATGCGGCATTCAGCGCCGCTTCGCGCTCGGCCCAGGTGCGTAGTGTTCCGCCAAGCGTCACCGCGCCGCCCTTGACCGTGACTGTCACCTGGCTCGCATCGCAGGCCGCCTGGCGTTCGATCGCCGCCTTGATCCGCACGCTGAGGTCCGCCTGATCCGCCTGCGGGCGGACCACGATGGCATTCGCCACGCTGGTCACGCCAAACAGCCCGCTCACGGCGTGTTCGGCTTCCATGCGCTGGTAGTGCCAGTCGACGGTGCCCGTCAGCGTCACCGCGCCGTGCTCGACCATGATGCTGACGCGATCGTTCGGAATCATCGTGTTCCACGCCATCACATTGGCCGCGGCGCGCGCGATGTCGGCATCCGTACGCTGGCAATCGTCTGGCAAGCGAACTTCCAGTTCCGCCGCCAGGGCCTTCACGCCGTGAATACGCTTCACCGCGGCCTCCGCCGCGTACTTCTCCGCAAAGGTGGCAAGGTGGCCTGTCAGCGTCACCACGCCATCCTCGACCTGTACGCCTATCCCCGTCGCATCGAGCGCCGGATCCCAGCCCAACTCCTCGATCACGTCCTGCTTGAGTTGAATGTCGCCTTTCATGGATGCCCTCGTGCCATCAAGATGCTGCCGAAACGCAGCGTTAGCCGCCCACATCGGGTCGGAGCCCTCCTGACCTAGCCTATTTGCTGCATCCTGTCCCTCGTTGATCGGCGTCAACGGGAAGCCGACTCACGCCCCCAGCCGCCACCCAGGGCAAGAAACAACGCCACGGTGTCCTGCAACCGCTGCGTGTGCGCCTGTATGTACCCGATCGTTGCCTGCTCGAACTGGGCGTTTGCCACCAGCACCTGCAGGTATCCGGCCGTACCGGCCCGGTAGTTGGCCTGCACTTCCGACAGAAGATCGCGCGCGGCCTGTCTTGCGCGGTCCTGCGCATCCACCGTCAATGCGTCATGATCCAGCGCGCGCAGCGCATCGGCCACCTGGGCGAATGCCGCCAGCACCACCTGCCGATAGTTGGCCTGCGCCGCCTCGAACTGCGCCTGTGCCGCTTGCCTGCGGTAGTACAGCGTGCCGCCTTCGAAGACCGGTGCGGCTATTGAAGCCGCCACCCCCCAGATGCCGCCACCGGCCGCGAACAGGTTGCCCGGAAGCGTGCCCTCGCGCCCATAGCTGGCCGTCAGGGCAATGCTTGGCAGCATCGCCGCCGTCGCGACGCCTACCTCCGCGGAAGCCGCATGCAGCAGCGCCTGCGCGGCCAGCACGTCTGGTCTGCGTTGCACCAGTTCGGAGGGCAGCACGCGCGGCAGATCCGCGGGCAGCATGATCGAATCCAGAGCCAGCGCCAGGGGCTCCGATTCCGACGGGAACCGGCCTGCCAGCGTAGCGCTCAGGTGGTCGGCCTGTTCCTGCCGCTGTGCCAGCGGAGGAATCGTTGCCTCTAGCGAGCCGAGCTGCGTTACCAGGCTCAGTTCGCTGGCGTGCGTCGCGGTACCGGCATTGACCTGGGCCCGGGTGATCTCCACCTGCTCGCGGACTACCTTCACCAGTTCGTCCGTAGCCGCGATCTGGGCCGTATAACCCGCTCGGGCGATTGCCGTATTGACCAGCGTACCGGTCAGCGTGAGCCAGGCGGCGCCAACGGCATAACGCTGTGCATCCGCCTGCGCGGCAAGCGACTCCACCGCCCGGCGGTTACCGCCGAACAGGTCGAGCGCGTAGCTGACGGTTGCCCCCAGCGTAAAGACATTGAAAACGCCGGTCGGCACAGTGCTGCCCAAGCGCACAGGTGTGGTCGTCTGGCGCGATGCCTGCGCCTGCACCGCAACCTGGGGATAGAACACGCCCGCACCGGCTCGCACGGCCGCATCGGCTTGCCGCAGGTTGGCTTCGGCCACCTGCAAACTGGGATTCGCAGCCACCGCGATTTCCACTGTGCGATCCAGCTCGTCGCTGCCGAACATCCGCCACCATGCGTCTGGCACGGGCGCTCCCGTCGCGAAGCGCTGGACCTGCCCCTCGCCAGGCGGCGTGGCTGCGGCATCGCCACCGCGCACGTAGTCCCGCACGGATGGCACCGGCGGCGGCGCGAAATCAGGGCCGACCGCGCAGCCTGCAAGTGCGAATGCAAGCATGACGGCTGGTGCGATCCGGGGATGCCAGTGTCTTGTCACGACACACCACCGAGATAGACATCGACCAGTTGGCCCGGGTAGATGGCCGGCTGCTGCGGCCGCCGGAAGCGGAAGATCACGGGCAGCACGCGCACGTCAACGCGTTCGGTACGCTGGTCGGACAGCTCGATTTTCGGGGTCAGGTACGGCTGCACGCGAACGAACTCCAGCGCAACGCTGATATCGGTGCCACGCAGGAACATGCGCGCCGGTGTGTCATGGCCCAACTGCAGGCGGTGCACGAGAATCTCGTCGACATAGACCCGGACCGCCAGCCAGTCCTGCTGGCTGCTGAGAACGGCCACGGGCTGGTTGCCCTGGGTGTACGGGTCATAGGTGCCGGTCGGCGAAACATAGGCCCCCACCGCCGTGTTCACGGAGAGCACCACGCCATCCATCGGCGCGCGGATCACGTACTTCCTGAGCAGCGCGTCTGAAGCGTCGGCCGCCTTGCGCAGCGCGTCGCGCTGCTTCTCCTGATTCTGGATGTCATAGGTCCAGGCACCGGCGCGCGTCAGGGCAAGCTGCCGGCGTGCCACGACCAGCGCGCCGCGTGCCATCGATACCGCATTGGATGCGTTGTCCAGCGCATCCTGGCTGACTGACCTGGCGTCGATCTGCCACGACTTGTGAAGCTTGTCGTACTGATCCTCCACGGTCTTCAGGCTCGCCACGGCGGCATCGGCCTGCGCTTGCGCCACCTCCAGGGTTTCCTTGCGTGGCTGGGCCTGCAGTTGCGCGAGCTGGGCGTCGGCGGCATCGGCCTGCGCGACCTGTTGCGCCGCCACGGCACGCTGCACCGAGTCCTCGATCGCCAGCAGTTCATCGCCGCGCTTGACCGTCTGGCCCTCCCGCACCGCGATGCGGACCACGGTACCGGTCACCTCCGGGTACACGTTGACGTTGGCACCGCTGGCCTGATCGCTCTCCACGATCCCGTTCGCATAGATGCCGCTGCGGTAGGGGTTGGCGGCCGGCTGGAATACGGGGGGGCAGAGGCGGCTTCTGCTGCGCATAAATGACGGCGGCTACCACCCCGATCAGGGCACCCAGTGCCGACATCAAGAACAGCCAACGGTTCTTCTTCATCGTGCAGCCCCTTTCGCGGCGCCCTGCTCGATGGCCTTGAGCCGCCCGTCCTCCATGTCGATGATCCGGGATGCCATGTCGAAGATGCGCGCATCGTGGGTCACGATGATGATGCAGCGCCGCTCGGTGAGTATGGTGTCGCGGATGAAGGCCATGATCATGCGACCGGTTTCGCCATCGAGCGAGGCGGTGGGTTCATCCAGGATCAGGATGTCGGGCTGGCTGACGATGGCCCGTGCGATGGCGACACGCTGCTGCTCGCCACCGCTGAGCTT
>Ga0209426_1000423_pt1 | contig 46272 bp, 46 predicted proteins | sample Deesub1362B_J571_FD_187697 | JGI IMG/M metagenome (GOLD analysis project Ga0209426, IMG submission 187697) | Deep oceanic, basalt-hosted subsurface ecosystem from Juan de Fuca Ridge flank, Pacific Ocean, CORK Borehole 1362B_J2.571 (SPAdes)... ...
CGCCCTTTTTGCATTTCAACCGCTCAGATCACAGCTTGGCCTGCAACAGCGCCTCGAGCTTCTCCTGGTCACGGGCAAACTGGCGGATGCCCTCAGCCAGTTTCTCGGTGGCCATCGCGTCTTCGTTGGACAGCCAGCGGAATTGCGCTTCGTTGAGGCTCAGGCGCGCTTCGCCGGCGTGGCCCGGGGCGAGTTTGCGCTCCAGTTTGCCGGTGTCGGCTGCCAGCTTGTCGATCAGATCCGGGCTGATGGTCAGGCGGTCGCAGCCGGCCAGTTGTTCGATCTGGCTCAGGTTACGGAAGCTGGCGCCCATGACCACGGTCTTGTAATCATTGGCCTTGTAGTAGTTGTAGATGCGGGTCACCGACTGCACGCCCGGATCATCGGCACCGGTGTAGTCGTTGCCATTGGCCTTCTTGTACCAGTCGTAGATGCGGCCCACGAACGGCGAGATCAGGAACACCCCGGCGTCAGCGCAAGCGGCAGCCTGAGCGAAAGAGAACAGCAGGGTCAGGTTGGTCTGGATGCCTTCCTTCTCGAGAATCTCGGCTGCGCGGATGCCTTCCCAGGTCGACGCGATCTTGATCAGTACGCGGTCACGGCCGATGCCGGCCTTGTCGTACAGCTCGATCAGGCGATGTGCACGCTTGAGCACGGCGTCCTGGTCGAACGACAGGCGCGCATCCACTTCGGTGGAAATGCGGCCCGGAATCACTTTGAGGATTTCCTGGCCCACGGCGACGCCGAAACGGTCGCTGGCCAGGCCCACGTCGCCCTTGCAGTCGCTGACGCAAGCGTTCAGCAGCTCGGCGTAAGCCGGGATGGCGGCGGCTTTGAGCAGCAGGGAAGGGTTGGTGGTGGCGTCGACCGGCTTGACCCGGGCGATCGCTTCGAAGTCGCCGGTGTCGGCAACCACGGTGGTCATCTGTTTGAGTTGTTCCAGCTTGGAAGTCATGGGTGTGCTCTGTCCTGTGGGTTTGACGACATTACCCGAGCGCTGACGGCCACTCAAGGGCATCAAGGCGTAACGGGCTCCCCGGGGGCAACAACCTGAGAACGGCTGTTTGAAGGGTGGGGCGCGGTATCGATGAATACGATGCCAAAATCGGCCGCAGGTTCAAAGCAACTGACCTGTGACCAGGCCAGTTGCCGCTGACTTATTGGGCGTTAAGTTGCAATTCGGCCGCCGCTCTCGCCGGTTTTGGCTGGCCGTCAGAGGTCAGCAAGCCGAAGTTCTTCTCTCGTTCATTGCTGCCTGAATCACTGTTTTTCCATTCATAGATCGAAGTCAGTGGAATGTTCAGCCTTTTGACGTCGGCTATGAACGCCCCGACTTTGCTGGCTTGTCCTTCAATCCCGCCGTTGGAACCGAGCGCCGAAATACCCCATTCGCTGATGACTCCCGGCAGATGGAAATTCTGCTGGATGAACGATTGCGCATTGCTGATCTGCGTGGCTGTCATGCCGTAGGGATGGTAGGAAATCGCATTCAGGCACTTGGGGTATTCACTGACAATCCTGCTCAACGCCACGGTGGACGCCGAACCGGCCGTTGGCGGCCGCGCGAAACCGTAGCCGACCCGCGGTGCTGACTGCGGTTTGTCCTGGAGTGTTTTGCACACCGCACTCATGAACGGCACAAACGTGGTGTCGAAATTGCGCGTGGGCCAGTAGGTTTCCAGATCTGGCTCGTTCCAGATCTCCAGTGCTACCAGTTGTGAGCTGTAGGCGGTTTCAAGGCCGGTCAGGGTATTGGCAAAAGCTTCGCCTGCCGTCGTCAGTTCATTAGTGTTGGCCGGCGTCGTGGTCAAAGGCTTGATGGCGCGCACGGTCAGGAGCACCGGCAGGCCAGCGGAGCCGGCTGCGGCGAAAGCATCGCTGACCTGTTTTTGATAGGCCTTGGCGCTGAGGCTGTCGCTCCATACCCCGAAGCGCACGAAACTGAAGCCGGCAGACTTGATGTTGGCAGCGTCGTCGGCGGTGAAACTCTGGATCTTCACCTGGACGCCGATGGTTCTGGCGGGAAGCTTGGGAAACAGTTCACTGGCGTGAACATGGGTGGCGACACTGAGTGCCAGCAGCGCCGAGGCGCCGAGCTGTGTGAGATGGGCTGATTTCATGTCTGCTCTCCGGATGAGAATGACAACGACGAATAGTTATCCCGTTACTCCTGTTTCGAAACTAACAAGGGTACTTAGTGCGTGATTGTTATTTTTTGTCAGGAAAACAAGACCTGAAAATCACAGTTATTTTTAGTCCGGTAATTCTGTTTTGGCGGCTTTTGAGGCTGTGGTACTTAATACGCTGGTACTGACAGGGCGAATCTATTTCTGAGTGCAGGATGATCTAGTGGGTTCATTAAGATTCGCACTAGATGTTGGCAGAATGATATTACACAGGAAAGTAAACCTTGTTCAGAAATATCCTGGTTGTGTGCGTTGGCAATATTTGCCGAAGTCCGACAGCAGAACTTCTGCTGCGTAACGCGCTGACCCCCTCAACCATCTCCGTGACTTCCGCAGGCCTCGCAGCGCGAGTCGGCGAAGGCATGGAAGCCTCGGCACGCCAGGTGCTGGAAGATCACGGGCACAGCGCCGAGGGGTTCAAGGCGCGGCAATTGACGAGCGATATCGTCAATGCATCAGACCTGATTCTGGTCATGGAAAAACAACATGTGAATCAGGTGCTGAAGATTGCTTCGCATGCCCGAGGCAAAGTGTTTCTTCTTGGCAAGTGGCAGAGCGAACGAGAAATACAGGATCCGTATCGTCAAGGTAAGGCCGCTTTTATTCATGCCCATGCATTGATTGAAGATGCTGTTAGCTCGTGGGCGCAGCGCCTCGGACATTGATGAATATTCTTCAGATCAGTGAATGGTAAGAAAGACTTATGCAGTTACCGTCAGTAATCGCCAACCGTGATAACGATCAAGACAGTATTGATCTTCTCGGCATATTCGGCAGTTTGATCGACCAGAAATGGCTGATCGGTGCATTCACCGGTGCCTTCATGGCCGCCGGCGTTGCCTACGCGGTATTGGCGACGCCGGTGTACCTGGCGAACGCGCTGGTGCAGGTCGAGCCGAAAAAAAACGACATGCTCGGCTTTTCCGACCTCAGCAGCATGCTCGGTGGGCAATCGCCGTCGGTGACCGAAATCGGCATCATCAAATCCCGCGCGGTGATCGGCAAAACCGTCGACGACCTGCGTCTGGACATCGACGTCACCCCCAATACCTTCCCGGTCATCGGCGGTTTTCTCGCCCGGCGTTATCGCGGTGAAACCGAGTCCAGCGTGGCGCCGCCGCGGTTTGGCTTCAACAGCTACGCCTGGGGCGGCGAGCGTCTGGAATTCGCCCGGCTCGATCTGCCCAAAGAACTGTTGGGCAAGAAGCTCACCCTGATTGCCGGTGAGCAACAGCACTTTCAGTTGCTCGATGACAACGACAACCTGCTGATCGAAGGCGTCGCCGGCGAAGCCTTCGCGCAGGACGGCGTCGAGGGGTTGATCGAGCGTCTGCAAGCCAATCCGGGTGCCCGTTTTGAAGTGGTGCGCAATCCACGGATCGTGACCATTCAGGGTTATCAGGATGCGCTGGATATTTCCGAGCAAGGTAAGGAGTCGGGGATTATCCGTCTGGCGCTGGCCAGCGCCGACGCCGCCGAGGCGGTGAAGATCCTCAACAAGATTGCTGCGCTCTACGTGGATCAGAACGTACGTCGCACCTCGGCGGAAGCGGCGCAAAGCCTGGCGTTCCTGCAAAGTCAGTTGCCGCAGGTCAAGCGTGATCTGGCCAAGGCCAGCGACGCGCTGAACGCTTACCAGACCCACGGCAAGACCGTGAACATTTCCCTGGAAACCCAATCGGTGCTCGGTCAGTCCGTGGCGCTGGAAACGCGGATTTCCGAGCTGAAAATGCAGCAGGCGGAAATGGATCGCAAGTTCACCAAACAGCATCCGGCGTATCGCGCCTTGATGTCGCAGATCGGTGAATTGACCCAGCAGCAGAAGTCGCTGGAAGGCAAGGTCGGCGACCTGCCGGCGACGCAACAGGAGCTGCTCAACCTGACCCGCGATGTGGAAGTGGCTTCGCAGATCTATACGCAGTTGCTGAACAAATCCCAGGAGCTGGACATTGTTCGCGCCGGTGCGGTGGGCAACGTGCGCCTGATCGACCCGGCGGATGTCGACCTGACGAGCCCGGTCAAACCGAAAAAAGCCCTGATCGTGCTGATTGCGACGTTCCTCGGCGCCTTTGTCGGCGTGGCGCTGGTGCTGTTGCGCAAGTCCCTGAGCAAGGGTCTGGAAGGCCCGGAAGCCATCGAACAGCTCGGGCTGCCGGTGTACGCGTCGATTCCTTACAGCGCCTTGCAGCGCGACGAGGACACGAAAAAGGGCCGGGTCAAAAGCACCGCCGAGACACCGGCCTATCTGCTGGCGTTGCGCAACCCGACCGACCTGTCCATCGAGTCGATCCGCAGCCTGCGCACCTGCCTGCATTTCGCCGCGCTGGATTCGACCAACAACCGCATCATGATCTCCGGCCCCAGCCCGCAGGTCGGCAAGACCTTCGTCTCGTCCAACCTCGCCGCGGTCATGGCACAGAGCGGTCAGCGCGTACTGCTGATCGACGCCGACATGCGCAAGGGCCACCTGCACAAGACGCTGAATGTGCCGATCGCCAATGGCCTGTCGGATCTGCTGGTCAAGCGCTGCAGCATCGAGCAGGCGATCAACACGGTGGAAATCGACAACCTGCACTTCATCAGCCGTGGCCAGGTTCCACCGAACCCTTCCGAGCTGCTGATGCACGCCAACTTCCGCGATTTGCTCGCCGAGCTGAGTCAGCGCTACGACGTGGTGATCATCGATACGCCGCCCCTGCTGGCGGTGACCGATGCGGCGATTGTCGGGCGTGAGGCCGGCATCAGCCTGATCGTCACCCGGTTTGCGGTGAACCCGGCCAAAGAGATTGAAATGACCATCCGCCGCTTCGCGCAGAACGGCATCGAGCTCAAGGGCGCGGTGTTCAACGGCGTCGAGAAGCGCGCCGCCAGTTACTACGGCAACGGCAACTACGGTTACTACAACTACGAATACGCGTCGGACAAATCCTGAGTGTCAGCGCTTGTCCTTACATGCAAGGAAGTGGGTGGGTTGTGAAGAAAATACTGCACGTGGCTGAAACGATAAAAGGTGGGGTTGCCACCGTTATCCGCACGATATCGGCGTCGCCCGAAGGCCAGGACGCGAACTACGAATGGGTCTATCTGGTGCCGCTTGACCAGAAACAGGAGCTGCACGGCATCGATCAGCGCCAGATTCGCACGTTCGTCAGATCCGGGCGTAACGTGCCTTCGCTGCTGCGCTTTGCGTGGGAACTGGCACGGACGCTGTTCAAGGAAAAACCCGATGTGGTGCATCTGCACAGCACGTTTTCCGGGGTGATCGGCCGCTGTGTTTGTGTGCTGCTCAAGCCGTGGCGTCGGCCGAAAATCGTCTACTGCCCGCACGCGTTTTCGTTCCTGATGGAAAGCTCGCCCATCAAGCAGAAGGTCTACGCCTCGATCGAGCGCGTCTTGCAGAAAGTCACCGACGTGATCATTTGCGTCAGTCGCTACGAGATGGACAAAGCCGCGCGGTTCGGTATCGAGCGCAAGCGCATGCGCCTGATTTACAACGGCATCCCGCACAAGGATGACGCACCGAGGGCCGACAACCCCGCGCCGATTCATCTGCTGTTCGTCGGTCGCCTCGACTACCAGAAAGGCTTCGACGTATTGCTCAAAGCCTTCGCCAAGGTACAGCGCAGCGATCTGAAGCTGACGGTGGTTGGCAGTGCGGTCAACGAGGACAAGGTCGAGTGCCCCGAGATGGACGCGGTCGAGTACCTGCCGTGGGTCACGCCGGCCGAAGTGCAGGCGCTGTATCAACAGGCCGACGCGCTGATCGTGCCGAGCCGCTGGGAAGGTTTCGCCATGGTGCCGCTGGAGGGCATGGCCATGGGTTTGCCGGTGATCGCCAGCAACTGCACGTCATTGCCCGAACTGGTTACCCATGAAGTGTCCGGCTACGTCTTTCCCACCGGTGACCACCAGGCGCTGGCCGATGTGCTGGCGCGAATCCAGAAGCCGCGGTTGCTCGACCTCGGCAGCGAAGGCCGGAACATCGTGCGTGAGCGCTTCAGTGCCGCGCTGATGATCCGCCAGACCTACGACGTGTATTGCGCTCCCACTTATTAAGTAGAACTCAAGCTTATGAACGTAACGATTTTGCATGGCTACAGTGCGTCCAACTCCGGTGACGGCCTGCTCGTCGATCTGGCCATCGCGTTGGTGCAGCGCAACTTTGGCGAAGACACTTCGATCAACGTCGTGGCCTCCGACCCGCAGTCTTTCGCCTACCTGCCGCACCCGCGTTTCGACGCGCCGGTGATGGCGGCCAAGGGCTTGGGGCGGGTCAAGCAGGCGGTGTTCCTCAATCAGTCGTATGCCGGGCTGGCGGATCTGCTGCGCAAGACTGATCTGATCGTCGGCGTCGGTGGCGGCTACATGCGCTCGAAAAGTGCCTTCGAACACATCAAGCTCAAACTCGGCCACGCCAAGCAACTGGAAACGGCGATCCTCAGCAAGGTGCCGTCGGTGTACCTGCCGCAAAGCATCGGCCCGTTCCATGGCGAGAGCCGCAAGATCGTCGATCACTACGCCAGCGCGGACGCGGTGTTCGTGCGCGATAACCGCTCCTCGGCAATGTTCGATGCCTGCGAAAACGTCTATCGCGCGCCGGATCTGGCGGTGCAGTCACTGGCGAGCAAGATCCTTCAGCAACCGAAGTTCACTCGCTGCGCCGCTTCGCCGGCCACCGTGTGCGTGGTGCTGCGCAAGCCGCCGGAATGGAGCAAGGAAAAGAAGGTCGCCTACGTCACCAACCTGAAGCTGCTGCTGCAGCGCCTGAAGAACAAAAGCAAAGTGGTTTGTGCCGTGCAGAGTGCCGTTCGCGGTAACGACGACGGTGCGTTCTATCGCGAGCTGGGCATCAGCGAAGAGCTGCTGTCGTTGAAGGCGACGATTGCCAAATATCAGCCGGACCTGGTGATCTCGGTGCGTCTGCACGGCGCCATCGAATCGCTGTTGTCCGGTGTCCCGGCGTACCACATCAGCTATGAACGCAAAGGCTTTGGCGCCTATCAGGACATGGGCGTGGAAGACTGGGTGATCAATGGCGGCGACATCAATGTCGAGCAGATCATCGACACCGTGTACGCGCCGAACGCGCTGTCGAATTTCGGCAAGCGCCTGACCGATACTTGCCGCGAAATCGAAGCCAAGACGGTGATGATGGACGAGATCATCAAAGGCGTCGTTCGATGATATTTCGCTTGCTGCTGCGCGGCGGAGCCTTGGGCGCGAAGTTTCTGCTGGTGTTGGCCATCACCCATTACCTGGGCTACGAAGCGCTGGGGTTTTATGGCGTGGTGGTCGCCGCGTCGCTGATCGCTTCGAAGTTCTACAGCGTTGGTTTCAGTTCCGAGATCAATCGGTTGATCAGCGTCGGCGACAGCTCGCGGCGGGTGGTCGACAAAGTCCTGCTGCTGTACCTCGCGGTGGGGCTGCTGCTGTCGCTGGCAACGGTGGGGATCTATTCGCTGTTTCAGCAGGTCGAGGCGGGCACCGCGCTAATCCTCTGCGTGACGCTGGTGTTGCTCACTGAACACCTGTCCTTCGAGATCAACTCGTTCGTGTTTTCTGCGCAGAAAGCCACGGCGGGTGCGCTGCTGTTCTTCATCAAGACCGGTCTCTGGGCGCTGCTGGCGGTGGGCGCGATGATGCTCGACTGGGTGTCGGGCATCGCCAGTGTGCTGTGGCTTTGGGTGGCCGCCAACGTGCTGGTGATCGTCGCCGGTTACCTGATCGTGGTGAGCGTGCACAAGGGCCGGGTCAGCAAAACACTGACAACCACGACCGTGTGGAAGGCCGGGTTGCCGTTTTATCTCGGCACGGGGTTGATCGCGCTGAGTCAGTGCGCCGAGCGCTTTCTGATTGCCGACCTCGAACCCTACGCCAGCCTCGGCAAATACGTGTATGCGTGGTCGGCGGCGAACACTCTGCAGGCGCTGTCTTACGCGGTGGTGGCGGTAGTCGGCATTCCGGTGCTGGCCAAGCGGTTTCAGGCGGATCAACAGGCGTTCAGCATCCGGCAGTTGTTCGTCAACAAGTGGGTGATGCGTTCGTTAGGGGTGTCGGCGGCGGTGGCGGTGTTGATCTATCTGTTCTTCAACGTGGTGCTCGATTACGTCGCCAACAGCGTGCCGCGTCCGGATAACGCACTCCTCGGCGTGCTGATCTTTTCCTTTGCCCTGCGGGCCATCGGCGACATCGTCTGGGGCGGTCTGATTGCTTCGAAAAACAGTCGGGTGTCATTCGCCAGTGCGGCGATTTGTTTGCTGGTGTCGGTGCCGGTCAGTTACCTGCTGATCAAGCATTATTCGATTTATGGCGCGGCGTGGGGCAATGTCTTCGCGATCATCGTGCAGCTCGGGGTGATCGCCGTGTTGACTCGAGCGACCCGTGCCAAAGGGGCGCTGGCATGGGGTTGAAATTGCCGTGCATCGAGTTTCGCGGCCGCAAACTCGATTCCTCGCTGTCGTTCCTGATTCTGTTTACCGGGCTGTTTCTGTCGGTGGCGATGCCGCTGCTGATCCCGCGCGATCCGGGCCCGGATGCGATGACTTTATGGTCGTCCTACGCCCGCGCCGACAACTGCAATTTCTGGAACCCGTTCTCGCCGGATCGCTCCTCCTACGAGTGTTCGGCGTTCCTGCTGCGGCCCACCGGGATCAACCTGACCAACGCCTGGGCCTACGGGATGTTCTGCAACTTCTTCCTCACGGCGATCCCGGTGGTGGTGTTCCGGCGCATGCCGCTGGCGATCTTCGGCACCCTGTGCCTGTGGGGTGTGGTGCGTTCGTTTTTTCTGGAAAACCTGACCAAGGAAATCATCGTCTCGGTGGCGGTGCTGAGCATTTTGTTCAGCGCATTGACGCGCAAATACCGCGGCGGTTTTTTTCTCTCGGCGGTGATCTATGGCGTGCTGATCCGGCCTTACTGGATTCTGTTTTCGCTGTCGTGGGTTGGCGTCTGCGTGATGAAAAAGTACGTGTCGCGTTTCACCTTCTTCCTGATGCTGTTCCTGTTTTACCTGGCGGTGGCCATGGCGATTCAGCTGGCGCTGGGCTTTCCGGTGTCGTCGATTCGCGCCAGCAACAACGAGTTGCGCACGGCGGGGGAGGAGGGGTCGAAATCGCTGATCGTCTCGTGGCTCAGTGGCAGCGACTTCGTCTCGCAGGCGCTGGACTCGATGATCATTTTCTTCCGGTTGTCGTTCCCGGTGGAGCTGATTCTGTTGTCCGGGCCAGGCCAGGTGATCTTCGTCGCGCTGATGATCATGACCGCGCTGCTGCTGTTCAAAGTCATCACCTCCACCGATTACAAAGGTGCGCCGATCGAGACCAAACCCAAGGAACTGATCGCGATCCCGCTGGCGTTTCTGTTAGTGCAAGGCTTGTTCGAGCCGGACTTCGGCTCCTTCGCCCGACACTTTTCCATGGTGGTGCCGGTGCTGTTTGTCGGCTTGGGCCTGATGTTGCGTGCGAACAAACCGGTGCGGGTTGAATCACGCGTTCTGAATTGAGGCAGGTGCTGTATGTCGAGCAAGAAAAAATCGCTGGAGATCGAAACCCTGCGTGGTCTGGCATGCCTGCTGCTGGTGCTCTATCACGTCATCGGCCCGTTGGGCGGAGGGCTGAAAATCGATCTCGGCTCGCCGTTCCGGGTGATCGCCGATTCGATGGTGTACGTGCGCATGCCGCTGTTCACCTTTATTTCCGGCTACATCTATTCGATCTACAAAATCCGTGGCAATGACTTTTCCGCATTCTTCAGCGGCAAGGTGCGACGGTTGATCGTGCCGCTGTTTTGCGTCGGTGTGCCGTTCTCGGTGTTGCAGGCGGTGGGGCCGGGGGTGAACAAGGACGTCGGCGTGATCGATGCGTTGTTGTCGTTCTGGGTGCCGGTCAATCACTTCTGGTTCCTGCAGGCGGTGTTCATCATTTTCATGTTCGTCGGCCTGCTGGAATGGCGTGGGATGCTGCGTTCGATGACCCGCTTGTACCTGCTGTTCGCCTTCGCTGCAGCGCTGTTTCTGCTGCCACCGTTCAAGCTCGATGCGTTCGGCATCAACGGTGCGATTTACCTGCTGCCGTTTTTTGTGGCGGGGATGATCGGCCAGGAAAATGTCGAGGCGTTGAAGCAACGGTTCAAGGTGATCGGGCCGCTGGTGTTTGTGTTGATTTCGTTGACGCTGCTTTACGTGGCGGCGATTGATCGTGAGTTGATTGTCGACCGCCGTAGCCTGATTGGCTTGACCGTGGGTTGCGTGTCCTGCATTGCTTTGCTGTCGAGTGACATGCGCTCGAAGTGGCTGACCTGGCTGGGCGGCTACTCTTACGCGATCTTCCTGTTCCATGTGCTGTTTGCGGCGACTTCGCGGTTTGTCATGGGGCGGTTGGGGGTAAAAGACGAAAGCATTCTGGTGCTCAGCGGACTGCTGTTCGGTCTGTTGGGACCGGTGGTGCTGTCGATGATTTTCAGTCGCTTCAATGTCACGTCGGTGCTGTTTTTGGGCGAGCGTGCGGCGAAGAAAAAACCGGCGGCGGGTATTGCTCCGGTGGTGCCGGCCAGTAGCTGAAAAGCTTCGCGAGCAAGGATCTTTGGAACTCACCATCTCTGTGGGAGCTGGCTTGCCAGCGATGGGGCCAGATCAGATGAAGTTTATGCGCCTGACCCACCGCCATCGCTGGCAAGCCAGCTCCCACAGGGTTTGGGTGTACAAGGATTTAGCGGATGACCTCAACCGCTGCTCGCGAAGGGGCCATTCCAGACTGAAGGAAATAATGCATGTTGGCAGTAAATGACGCTCAGCCCGTCGCGGCGTCGGTGGTGGAAGTGGGCGATGCCCGCGAGCGCTTTGCGCAGTGGCGCGAAGGCAAGGCCGGGAAGGTGTTGTCGGTCTCGGTAATTGGCGACAGCTACAGCGCCGGTCAGGATTTTTACTTGAACAAACTGGTGCAGCGCGTGGCCGGCGAGGTCGGATTTGCCGGCCCCGGTTATGTCGGCTTCAACCATGGCGCGGCGCTGGGCGGCACGCATTTCAAATACACCCGCAGCAGCGAAAAATACTTCGGCGGTGGCTGGCAAGTGTCCGGCCTCGGCCAGGCCAGCCCCGACAGCCGCACGGTGACCGGCAAGCCCGGCGCCTGGCTGCAAATCGACGCCAGCCCGACACCCGCCATCGACACCCAAGTCACCCAGGCGAAATTGCTCTACCTGGGCAACGGCGAGCCGAGTGAGCTGCGTTACCGCTGGACGCCCGCACAAGCCTGGCAACCCTTGACACTTGGAGGTTCAGGCGTACAGGAACTACCGCTCGCAGGTCTTTCGGCAGCCGCAGACTGGTCGTTCAAACTGGAGGTGGTGAAGGGCGCACCGACCTTGTTTGGCCTGTGGCTGAGCAACGAGCAGAACGGCGTGCGGGTCTCGAAACTGGCGGCCTCGGGCGCGGCCTCAGCGGACTTCTATCACCGCGATCCGCAATGGCAAGTGCAGTGGAAAGCCGCCGTGTCGAAGATCCCCGCCGACATTTACCTGATCATGCTCGGCGGCAACGACCAGGGTTTCGGGGTCAAACCCGAACAGTACCTGCACAACGTTCAAGGGTTGGTGGCGATGATCCGCGAGATCCAGCCGGCGGCGAGCATCAACCTGATCATGCGTCAGGACACCACGCGGTCCAGTGCCTATCCGATGTCGGCGTATGCGCAGGTCTTGCAGCCATGGGCGCATGAGCAGCAGTTGGGCTTTGCCAATCTGCAATGCGCGTTCGGCCCTGACGTCAAACGCTATGCGGCGGCGATGATCGGGCCGGACAAGATTCATCCGCAGCCCGCGACGGGTGGGAAAGTGATTGCCGACTACTTCTATCGCTGGATCGTCAGTGGCATCAACGCAGACAGTTGCGACCCAACGAAACCCCTGTAGGAGCTGCCGAAGGCTGCGATCTTTTGATCTTGCTCTTCAATACAAAATCAAAAGATCGCAGCCTTCGGCAGCTCCTACAGGGGTGGTGTTTTATTTGAAGTGATCTATCTGGTTCAGGAGCTCCGCAGTCTTCTGCGGCATCAGTTGCGTCGCACACCGTGTCTCGACATTGATGATGATCGCCGGCTCGTTGCAGCACAGGCGTACGCGGAAGCGCCAGTCGCTGAAGATCACTTTCAGGCCATCGCGGTCGTCCATTTCCAGCGCCTGCTCGGCATACAGGTGTTTCAGATGGGCGAGCAGGGGATAGGGATCGGCCAGCGGCCGGCGAATGTCGCCGGACGAGGGAAACATGCCGATGCGTTCCACCAGCAGGATGCTGCCCAGCCACGACTCGTTGGCGCTGGGCAACGGCTGATGCCGTGACAGCCGGCTCACCGCCCCGAGGTTGCCCACCTCCCGTTCAATCTCTGCTGCATGCTGTGCCATGTTCATGGTTGCCTCCTGAAAAGAGAAGTGGGCGGGGGCCGTCTCAGCGGCCCTTGAGGTAGACGTTGTCGTAGCAGAAGTTGGTCGCCTGCAGGTAACCCTCGGCGTCACCGCAGTCGAAGCGCAGGCCCTTGAACTTGTAGGCCAGCACGCAACCGTTCTGTGCCTGTTTCATCAGCGCGTCGGTGATCTGGATCTCGCCGCCCTTGCCCGGTTGGGTGTCGGCGATCAGGTCGAAGATGTCCGGGGTGAGGATGTAGCGGCCGATGATCGCCAGGTTCGACGGCGCGTCCTGCGGCGCCGGTTTTTCCACCATGTTATTGACCCGGTAGATGCCCTCGGACATCAGTTCGCCGGCGATCACCCCGTACTTGTGGGTCTGGTCGGCCGGGACTTCCTGGATGGCGACGATCGAGCAGCGGAATTTTTTGTACAGCTGGATCATCTGCGAGAGCACGCCGTCACCGTCCAGGTTCAGGCACAGGTCATCGGCCAACACCACGGCGAAGGGCTCATCACCGATCAACGGACGGCCGCTGAGAATCGCGTGACCGAGGCCCTTCATTTCCACCTGACGGGTGTAGGAGAAGGTGCAGGTGTCGATCAGCTCGCGGGTGCCGGCGAGGAATTTCTCTTTCTCGGTGCCGCGGATCTGGTGTTCGAGTTCGTAGCTGATGTCGAAGTGGTCTTCCAGCGCACGCTTGCCCCGACCAGTGACGATGGCCATGTGTTGCAGGCCGGCGTCCCGTGCTTCTTCAACGGCGTATTCGATCAACGGCTTGTTGACGATCGGCAGCATCTCTTTCGGCATGGCTTTGGTCGCCGGCAAGAAACGCGTGCCATAACCGGCAGCGGGGAACAAACATTTACGAATCATAAAAGTATCCTGGACAGTCATGGAACACAGGCAACGGATGCGCGCACTTACGAACGCGCACAAGTTTCAATGATTATTGAACGAGTACTTTAATACCTGAGTCAGGTTGTTAATGGCAATTAGTGCGGAGGGTAAAACCTGACAATGTTATGAGATGTCGGTTATAGCGTTATTGGTTATTTTTAGTCGGTATCTGTTGATAGTGATGAGTGCACTCGGGGTGCTAATAAGTACCGGGCAATACAGTTTGACCTGCAAAAATATTTATTGCCAGTGGTTGAACTAATTTTGTTTAAGGCTGTTGTCGTCCTTATTGTGTGGTGCGCCACAGATTCAATGAAAGGGACTTGACAGGCTACTTGTCACTTATCCAATGACGGACCGCGCTATGAAGATTCTGGTAACGGGTGGTGCCGGCTATATCGGCTCGCACACCACACTTGCGCTGCTTGAAGCAGGTTATGAAGTTGTTGTACTGGATAATCTTTGCAACAGCAGCGATGCGGCACTGCATGCGATAGAAGGTATTTGCGGCAAAAGCGCGCTGATGATTCGCGGCGATGTCTGCGACCGGCCGTTGCTCGACCGGATTTTTCGCGAGCATCAAATCGACGCGGTGCTGCATTTTGCCGGGCTCAAGGCCGTCGGCGAGAGTGTGCGCAAGCCGCTGGATTATTACGAGAACAACGTCGGCGGCAGCATCACGCTGTGTCAGGCGATGGCGGCGGCCGGGGTGTTCCGGCTGGTGTTCAGCTCGTCGGCCACGGTGTACGGCGAGCCTGAGCAGATGCCGATCCGCGAGGATTTCCCCACCGGTATTCCGACCAATCCTTACGGCCAGTCCAAGCTGATCGTCGAGAACGTGCTGCGCGACCTGAGCCAGGCCGAGCCGCGCTGGAGCATCGCCTTGCTGCGTTACTTCAACCCGATCGGCGCGCATCACAGCGGGCATATGGGCGAAGACCCCAGCGGCATCCCCAACAACCTGCTGCCCTACATCAGCCAGGTCGCGGTTGGCAGCCTGCAAGAACTATCGATTTTCGGCGACGATTACCCGACCATCGACGGCACCGGGGTTCGCGATTACATCCATGTCGTCGACCTCGCCGATGGCCATCTCAAAGCCCTGCAATCGATTGCCGATCGTCCGGGCATTCACACCTGGAACCTCGGCACCGGCGACGGCTACAGCGTGATGCAAGTGCTGCATGCCTTCGAACAAGCCAGCGGGCGTCCGGTGCCATACCGAGTGATGCCGCGGCGCAGCGGCGATATTGCCGAGAGTTGGGCCGACGCCTCCAAGGCCGCAAGAGAACTTGGCTGGAAAGCCACGCGCAGTTTGCAGGACATGGTCACCGACACCTGGCGCTGGCAATCGAATCATCCACGCGGTTATCTCGAATGATGTCGTTCTAATACTGAATGTTAGTTTCGGTCAGCTGTTAGATATCGTCGGGAAAATACGCTGGAAATGCCTTTTGCAAGTCCGTAGATATAAACCTGCCGTTCGACTTTTATCAGTTGGGTAAGACTGTGAAAGAACGACGGATCTTGTTCGCGATTTTCGCGAACTTGAACGCTACCACCGCTAACTCAGGCCGGTTTTTAACAGGCCGAATGTTAGAAAGGAGTTGATATGAAAAAAGTGATGGCGATTGCCCTGTTGACGATGTTGAGCAACTGGGCGTCCGCTGCTGAAGCGCCGCTTACTGCGGTGACCAATGTATCTGGCAGTGTCGCGGCTTCTACAGCGCCTGCTGCCAGTACTGCAATGGTTGCCAGTGCAGTCGCGGCGTCCAACAGCGGCGGAAGTGCCAACGGCGGTACCACGGGCACCACCGGTACTACCGGCACCACTGGCACGCACAACTAACAGGAACATTTGTTAGTGCAGTACAGGGTCGCCCGACGCAAGTCGGGTGACTTTATTTTTAGATTCGCCCTTGAATAGCGTAGTGCCATTATGACTCGTAGTTTTTCTCTTTTGCTGTTGGCAAGTATCGCTTTGCAAGGTTGCATGTTTTCCCCCGGCCAATACCTGAGCACCGGCGACATCACGCGCCAGGGCGCCAGCGAAAGCAGTCGGGTCGAGCTGATTCCGATCACGCCCAAGCTGATCTCGATGACCCGCGCCACGCAAAAGCGTGAGTCGGTGCCGGCGGAACTGTTGGCAACGCCGGCGGAATACCGCATTGGCAGCAACGATGTGTTGTACATCACGGTCTGGGATCATCCGGAGCTGACCGCGCCATCGGGGGCACAACAGCAGATCGACGCCAACGGTCGACTGGTGCGCTCCGATGGCACGCTGTACTACCCGTTCATCAAGGAAGTGCAGGCGGCCGGCAAGACCATTCAACAGCTGCGCTCGGACATCGAAACCCGCCTGTCGGCGTTCATCGCCGAGCCGCAGGTGGATGTCGCGGTGCTGCGTTTCGCCAGTCAGAAAGTGGTGGTTTCGGGCGCCGTGGCCAAGGCCGGTCCGCAGCCAATTTCCACCAACCCGCTGAGCGTGGTCGAAGCCCTCGGTACGGCCGGCATCGACACCAACAACGCCGATCTGTCGGGCCTGCTGCTGACGCGCAATGGCCGGGTGTATCCGCTCAATCTCGACTCGCTGAACCAGCAGGACTCCGAGTTGCAGCACGTCTTCCTCAAGGGCGGCGATCAGTTGTATCTGCCGTACAACGACAACAAGCGCATCTACGTCATGGGTGAAGTCAACCAGCCCCGTGCGCTGAGCTTCAAGACCGCGACGATGAACCTCTCCGATGTGCTTGGCTCGGTCGGCGGCTTGAGCCAGACCACCTCCAATGGCAACGCGGTGTATGTGATTCGCGGGGTGGAAAACCTCGATGTCGAGCCGGCGAAGATCTATCAACTGGAAGCTCAGTCGCCGACCTCAATGGCACTCGCTTCGCATTTTGAAGTGCGTCCGCAGGATGTGGTGTACGTCGGCCCGGCCAACGTCACGCGCTGGAACCGCTTCATCAGCCAACTGGTGCCGTCGGCATCGATCGTCGGGACCGGGGCTTCCGCTGCGAAGAACTGGAGCGAATTCAGTAACAACAGCAAATAAGGCCGACCGTGAAAACCTTGAAAGTGGGCGTCTGCCTGATGGCGGCCTTGATGTTGTGTGGCTGTAACCCGCTGATGACCGCCTCGGTGCGCAACCTCAAGTCGGCGGTGATCGGCCCGGACGAGCTGGACGTGAGCGCGGCCCAGGTGGCCGAGGTCAAGTACCCGCAAATCAAACTGACCACGCCGTCCGGCTCCGGGGTACTGGCGCTGGTGCGCGAGCGTGAAGACCTGCAGTTCTGGGTCGCCTCCGGCAAACAGGTGTTGCTGCTGCGTGACGGCCTCGCCGTGCGCACCATCGGCCTCGGCGTCGAGGGCGACCTGGACGGCACGCGACTGGCCGACAACGCGCCGTTCAAACGTGGCCTGCATCAGGTCGCCGACGGCTTCACCAGTCAGCGCTGGATCGACCTGTACAAGGGCCAGGAAGTCGGCTTGATCGTCAACAGCCGGTTCTCCCGCCGAGCCACGCAAACCCTGCAAATTCTCGACAAGGAATACACCGTGCTGCGTGTCGACGAACGCATCGACGTCCCGGCCATCGGCCTGCGCGCGACCAACCATTACTGGGTCGATCCGCTGGACGGTTTCATCCTGCAGAGCGAGCAGCAACTGACCACGCAACTGCGCGTGCGCATCGTGCAACTGACCCCTGATCGCAGGCATCTGCCGTGAAGCGCTTACGGATGTTATCGGCAGGTTTGTTGTTGCTCAGCGACGTCAGTCAGGCAGCGGTCACGGTCAGTGGCGATGTGGCCAATCCGGGGCCGGTGGAATTGCCGCCGGGCGGGCGCTTGCTCGACGTGATCAGCGTGGCGCTGCCGAATGCCGAAGGTTACTGGCTGGCCGGCGTGTTGCTGCGCCAGTCGTTGCTGGAACAGCAGGCGCGGCTCAAGGCCGGAGTGTTGTTCGATCTCGATGTCTTGCAGCGCATGGCCTCGTTGTTTGATCGACCGAGCCGCGCGGCACTGGCGCTGCGTCTGTCCGAGCAGGTGCGGCAGATGCCGGTCACCGGGCGCCAGGTAGCGGACCTCGATCCGGTCGCGGTGGAAGTCGGTTTCGCGCGCAACATGCGTCTCGACGATGGTGATCGTCTGATCTACCCGAAACGGGTCGACGAGGTGCAAGTGCTGGGCGCGGTTGCCGAGACCTGCCACCTGCCTTATCAGCCCTTGCTGGAGGCGCGCGAGTATCTGGAAAACTGCACGCCGCTGGACGATGCCGAAGCCGATTACCTGTGGCTGATCCAGCCCAATGGTGCGGTGCGGCGCGTGGGCATTGCGCACTGGAATCGCGAGAGCGGGCAGTTCCCCGTGGCCGGCAGCAAGATTCTGGTGCCGGTGAAAAACGATGATCTGGATCCGCCTGTTCCTGAACTGAATCAGCAGTTGGCCGAATTGATTGCCACGCAGCTGGCTGAGGTGGTTCGTTGAAGTTACGTGTTGCAGCTGTGTTGTTATTGCCGTGCGGCCTGGTGTATGCCGAGCCGCGTATTACTCAAAATGATTTTGGTGGCACCGGTCTGTTGCAGACCCCGACCGCGCGCATGGCGCCGGCCGGCGAACTGAGCGTCAATGCCAACCGCACCGAGCCTTACAGCCGCTACAGCGTGTCGTTGCAGCCACTGGATTGGCTCGAAGGTTCGTTCCGCTACACCGCGATCACCAACCGGCCGTACGGCTCCGAGGCGCTGAGCGGCAGCCAGAGCTACAAGGACAAGGCGGTCGACGCCAAAGTCCGGTTATGGCAGGAAAGCCACTGGGCGCCAGAAGTCGCGCTGGGCTTCCGAGACATTGGCGGTACGGGTCTGTTCTCCAGCGAATTTTTTGTCGCCAACAAACGTTTCGACAATTTCGATTTCAGCGCCGGCATTGCCTGGGGTTATTTGGGTAATCGCGGCGACCTCGACAACCCGCTGGGCTACGTCAGTGATCGCTTCGATACCCGACCGGCTCTCGAAGGTACCGGTGACGTCAACTCCGGCTCGTACTTTCGCGGTCGGCCGTCGTTCTTCGGAGGCGTGAGCTACCAGACGCCGTGGGATCGACTCAGCCTGAAACTCGAATACGAAGGCAACGACTACAAGCACGAGCCGAAGGACAACGTGATCAAGCAAGATTCGCCGATCAACTTCGGCGCGGTGTTCAAGGTGGCCGATTCGGTGGATGTCAGTGCGGCGTGGGAGCGCGGCAATACGGCGATGTTCGGCATCACCTTCCACACCAATTTCGTCAGCCGCAAAGCGCCGGCCAAGACCTACGATCCGACGCCGGAACCGCTGCCGGCGAAGATGCCGACCACGCCGATGGAACAGGTCAAGTGGGCCGACGTGTCGCAACGTTTGCAGCAGAATGCCGGGTACAAGGTCGAGCGCATCAGTCAGCGTGATTCCGAGCTGATCGTGTACGGTGAGCAGCAGCGCTACTTCCATTCGTCCAAGGCTGTTGGCCGCGCGAGCCGGATTCTCGACAACAGTGTGAACGACGACATCAACTGGTTCACCGTGGTCAACAAGCGCTACGACCTGCCGCTGGAAGAGACCAGCGTGCCGCGCCAGACCTTCCGCGAAGTGATCAACAACGAGGAACCGCTGGAGTCGCTGCACCGCACCACCGAGATCAACCCGGCGATGCCGCACAACGAGAAAACCCTCTATAGCGAAGCGCCGCAGCACTTCAATTACGGCGTCGGCCTGGGCTTCAAGCAGAACGTCGGCGGCCCGGATGGCTTGCTCTATCAATTCAGTGCCGACGCGGACGCGGAGTACCGCTTCAACCGCAACACCTGGTGGAACGGCCTGCTCAGTGCCAACCTGGTGAACAACTTTGACAAGTTCACCTACGACGCGCCGAGCGGCCTGCCGCGGGTGCGTACCGATTTGCGTCAGTACCTGACCACCTCGGAGGTGACCATGCCGTTATTTCAGGTCAGCCATGCCGAGCAGTTGGACAAGGACCTGTATGGCATGGTCTACGGCGGCTATCTGGAGTCAATGTTTGCCGGTGTCGGCGCTGAGGTGCTGTTCCGGCCGACCGGCGAGCGCTGGTCGGTGGGGGCGGATCTGAACTACGTGCGCCAGCGCGAGTTCGACCAGGGTTTCGGCCTGCGCGACTACTCGGTCTGGACCGGGCACATCACTGGCTACACCGATTTGCCGTACGACACGTTGGCTGCGGTCAGCGTCGGTCGTTATCTGGCTGGCGACTGGGGCGGTACGCTGGACATCTCTCGCGAGTTTTTCAACGGTGTGCGTTTCGGCGCTTGGGCGACGATCACCACGGCTGGCAGTGCCGAGTACGGGGAGGGTAGTTTCGACAAGGGCATCTACCTGTCGATCCCGTTCGACGAAATGATGAGCATGTCGACCATGCGCCGCGCCAACCTGGTCTGGGCCCCGCTGACCCGTGACGGCGGCGCCAGGCTCAATCGCAGCTTCCAGCTGCACTCGATGACCGATAGCCGCGAGGGTGACATGTTCTACCGCAACTTCTCGAAGATTGCCGAGTAAACCCGGAGCCTTCTTGGGACCTGTGGGAGCGGGATGAACTGGATATCCCGATCCACCCCCCAATCCCTGTGGGAGCGAGCCTGCTCGCGAAGGCGTCGGCACATTCAACATCTCTGTCGGCTGATCCACCGCCATCGCGGGCAAGCCACGCTCCCACAGTGGATCGGGATGAACTGAATATCCCGGATCCACCCCCAATCCCTGTGGGAGCGAGCCTGCTCGCGAAGGCGTCAGTCCATTCAAAATCCATGTTGCCTGACCCACCGCTATCGCTTGCAGGCAAGCTCCCACAGTGATTTTGTGGTGTATCCGATTTGAGTGAACACCGCCGGACTCTGTGGGAGCGGGCTTGCCCGCGAAGGCGTCGGCACTGCCACCCTCGCAACCGCCTGATCCCACCACCAAATCCCGCCCACAAAAAAGGGGACTTTCGTCCCCTTGCGCTATCGCCTGGCTTGTCACCAGTCCATCAATAAATATCTTTCGACAACAGCGTAAACGGCGTCTTCACCAGGATCTTCAGATCCAGCCACAACGACCAGTTGTTGATGTAATGCAGGTCCATCTCCACCCGACGCTGCATCTTGTCGAGGGTGTCGGTCTCGCCACGGCAGCCGCTGATTTGCGCCAGGCCGGTGATGCCCGGTTTGATTCGGTGACGAGCCATGTACGCGAGGATTTTCCCCGAGTAGTAGTGGTTGTGCGCGACAGCGTGAGGGCGCGGGCCGACCAGGGCCATCTGCCCTTGCAGCACGTTGAACAACTGCGGCAGCTCATCCAGAGAGGTGCGGCGGATGAACCGCCCGACGGCGGTAATCCGCGAGTCATTGCGGCTGGCCTGGACCACCTCGCGATCATCGTGCACGCGCATCGAGCGGAATTTCCACACCTGAATCACCTTGCCGTTCCAGCCGTGGCGATCCTGTTTGAAGAACACCGGCCCCGGCGAGTTGATCTTCACCGCCAGCGCAATGAACAGCAGCACCGGGCTCAACAGAATGATCGCCAGCAGCGCCACGCCTTTTTCCACCAGACTTTTGCTCAACGCAGCAGTAGGGCGGCTGGTCAGCGGGCTTTCGTTGAGGCAGATTGCCGGCAGACCATCCACGACCTTCACCGAGTGGTTGAGCAGGGTCAGACTGTTCAAGTCCGGCACCCAGACCACATCAACGTTGGCCCCGAGCAAATCGACGTACATCGCTTCGATTTTCGCCGCTTCCGCCAGCGGCAGGGTGATGTACAGACGGCGGATGTCATGATCCTTGATCAGTTGCAGCAGATCTTCCTGATCGCCCACCACCCGTGGTGCATCCGAATCCAGAACCGGTTTCGTGCCATTGCTGACCAAACCTACCAGTGGCAAGTTTTCCACCAGACTGATCTTCTGCGCCAGGCCCAGCGCCAACTCACCCGTGCCGACAATCAGGGTTTTCTGCGCACTGGTGCGGGAACGCTGGTAGTACTTGGAGAACGCATGCAGCGGCGCGTACAGCAGCGCCTGACCGAGGAAGCCGTACACCGCCCAGCTCAGCGTCACTTCACGGGAAAACACCTCGTCGGCCTTGCACACGAACGCGATGCCGGCCAGCGCGAGCATGGTCATCGACCAGCCCATGAACAGACGTCCCAGACCCGTCAGGTAATTGTCCTGTTTGCGGTATACGCCGCTGAACGTGTACGCCGGTACCGAGGCCAGTACCGCCAGTGTTGCGCACAGGCGGTAGTAGAACTCGACGGTGCCGGTATGGCGTTCAGCAAGTACGAACAACAGCGCGACAATGAAACCTTGCGCCAGCGCCCATTGGCCCCAGAAGGTAAGTCCCTTGAGGCCGTTATTTCGATTGATCCGTAGAGAGAGTTCCATGAGATATCCCCAGAAATACGTCCATTCAGGTTTCGACAGTTAAAGTCCGAGTTGCTAGATAGGCTTGTTGTTGTTATTGGACGAGTGTCCTGAGGTAACAACGTCGATAGGCCGAACTGTCGTCAATCAATAGACTAAGTTATTGCCGGAGAGGGTGTCTGACGAGTTCTAACAAGATGGCACAGTGCCAACTTTCGAGTAATCAAATACAAGGCTGTTAGAAAAGGTCGTGGAGCAAGGGGTGAATAAATGATGTTGTGTTTGTTACTGTAGGAGGGGTGGAGGCAGGGAACTTATTTACCAGGGAGGTGAAGTCAAACAGAGTGCTCTTGTTGTTTTTGTAATCGCACTGTTTTCTGTTTGTTTTGTTCGCGGAGATCGTGCGTGTTTACGCAACGATTTCCTGGATGAGGCAATAACCGCGGTTTCTTACGGCACGGAACAATCGCTCCCCATTACTGGCGCTTTTGAACTTGTCCTGCAGGCGACTCAGGCACATCTCCAGGCCACGATATTGCTCCGGTTCACGGCCGATGCTGAGGATCAGATCGTCGCGGCTGACAACGCGCTCTTCGTGATGGAGCATTTTGCGCACCAGCGCGGTTTCCAGTCCGGTCAGGCTGATTTCGACGCCTTCCTTGATCAGGGCGCCTTGATCATCGTCCAGATGCCAGGTCGTGTTGCCAGTGGCAGCGTCCTCAATGGCGGCAGTGCGGTTGTCGCTCTCTGCACTCTGAAACGGCTTCGCCGATTGTGCGGACAGCCATTCCGATTCGAGGGTGGCGAGGATGCGCTGGGTATCGTGTTCAATCGTGCGGGCCACGTGTTTACGGGTGCCGCTTGGGTAAGAGAACTCCATCAGCATGGGCGCGGAAGAGGGCGAAGTAGCACCTTCAATAAACATTTGTGCCTGAGACGTGCCAAACGAATTGAAGCGCTCGCTGGACAGAATGCTCTCAAGTTCACGCTGCGACGTTGTACTGTGAGTCACGACGACAAAATATTTTCTCGGGAGGGTTGTACTCGTTTCCATGTCTCTCTCCTAAAATGTGCACCAAAATGGGCGAAAAGATAAATCGGCAGGCGAGCAATGACTTCCTCGGAAGTAATCGACAGGCAGGGTATGGGCTTAAAAATGGCCCTCGATAAGTTCCACTCGTTCTGCTGCTATGTTGTGAAGTTTATTGTTATGGTTCGGTGTAGCCGTGCTCATTCAATGGCTTGATTATAATTAGATGTGAAGTACAACTAGAGCGGTATGGTTGCATATGACGATCCTTCGTAATTATGCAAAGAGGATGGCTGCCCGAGAGTCAGGCAGTCGATATCAGACCCCGCATCAGGCGATAGCCGTAGCCGCGGATGCTCTGAATCGCGTTCGTACCATACATGTCCTTGATTTTTCCACGCAAGCGGCTGATGGATTTTTCCAGCGCTCTCGGGTCGTAGAAATGGGTGTTGAGCCCCATGATGCTGGCGATTTCATCATGGCTGAGAATGTGATTGCTGGTCTGCGCAAAGGCTTCCAGGATCTTCATCTCGGCGAACGAGATGTCGAGTTTCTGACGGGGGCTGCCCAGCAGGCAGATACGCGTAGGGTCTAGCGTCAGATTGATATCCCGCTGCCATTCTTCACTGTTGAAGAACTCACCGAGCAGCTCGTCGCCCTCGTCGGCAAGGGTATTGAGTTTGATACAGAAGTCGGCGCCGGCGAGAAAATACTTGATCTTGTTGAACGCGCCGCGACCGGTAATGACCGCGCAGATGATCGGCTTCAAGTTGTCGCTGCGCAGGCTTTCGATCAGCGCAAGATTGTCTTCCAGCGCTTGCGGAGTATCGATAACGATGAAAATGGCGCGATACGGACCAGAAAGTTCATTGTTGAAGGAACTAGTGTACGACTCGGCCTCAAGTGCCATATCAGTGTGTACGTGCTTCGCGATCAGCGCCCTGAAATGTTCGGCCACGCCACGGGTACGACCCAGAGTAAGAACACCGGGTACGTCGTTCGTCGGGCGCGGACTTCTAGTCGCCAAGTTCCCTGAGAGCATCATGCTTTGACTCGAATTAGGTGCTGACATCGGGATGTTAAAGCACCGGTTCTCATCTGTGACTGACAATTGGTAACATTCACGCGATTTTTAGACGTGGCTCCCGAGTTTTCTAACAATAATTAAGCATTTCAAGCTTTTAGTTGATTTTCTCGGGGTTGTGAACTAGTCGTTACATGATGGCGATGTGGAATTGTGCCACTATTTTGAATCTATGGCGATGGCTTTATTCATGTCCAATTGCCACTGTTCACGATCCTGAGACAGTGTGAGCTGGATCACACTTTATTGGCGAATCGAACTTTTTTCTACTATAGGCCTAAATATTTTTCGGGTAGTTCGTAGGCGGACGTTTATTAACATGGCTTGAGTGTGTCTTTTGATAAGACATATTCTCCGTCGCCTGATCAGGCAATGGGTGTCGCGTTATACCGATTGTTTAACTTCAGATACTCAATTCCTGAATACAGTTGACCGGTCGCTCAGCAAGAGCGCTCTGACGGAGGATTAATGGATTTCTGGACCTTTATCCAGGTGTTGATTTTGGGCGCGGTAGAAGGCCTGACCGAGTTCTTGCCGATCTCCAGTACCGGCCACCAGATCATCGTCGCCGACCTGCTGGACTTCGGCGGCGAACGCGCGATGGCGTTCAATATCATCATTCAACTGGGGGCGATCCTGGCCGTGGTCTGGGAGTTTCGCCCGAAGATCTTCGACATCGTCAAAGGCCTGCCCACCCAACGCAATGCGCAACGTTTCACCCTCAACCTGCTGATTGCCTTTCTGCCGGCGGTGATCCTCGGCGTGCTGTTCGCTGACAAAATCCATCAATACCTGTTTAACCCGATCACCGTGGCCATGGCCTTGGTGGTGGGCGGCATCGTCATGTTGTGGGCGGAACAGCGCAGCCATGTGGTGAGCGTCGATCACGTCGACGACATGCGCTGGTCAGATGCGTTGAAAATCGGCTTCGTGCAATGCCTGGCAATGATTCCCGGCACGTCGCGCTCGGGCTCGACCATCATCGGCGGTTTATTGTTCGGCTTGTCCCGGAAAGCCGCCACAGAGTTCTCGTTTTTCCTCGCCATGCCGACCATGGTCGGCGCCGCGGTGTACTCCGGCTACAAATACCGTGACTTGTTCCAGGCCAGTGACTTGCCCGTGTTCGCCCTCGGATTCGTCATCGCCTTCATCTTCGCCATGATCGCCGTGCGCGGCCTGCTCAAATTCATCGCCAACCACAGTTATGCGGCGTTCGCCTGGTACCGGATCGCGTTTGGCTTGTTGATTCTGGCGACGTGGGTGTTTGGCTGGGTGAACTGGACGGAAGCGGCGGGGTGATCACTGACTGCTGATCAATGTAGCAACCGCGAGGTCGTTCAACTCCGAGTTGGGCGACTCTTGGCGGTAGCGCTGCAAGGCTGATGTGAAATACGCGGCTTGCAGCATGCCGTCGCTGGCGAGGTAATAGCGCGCAGCTTCGATTTCCTCTGGCGAGTAAACACGTTTCTTGAGTCTGGACACATCCGAGGTCGCATCGAACGAGGCCGCCGTCGCCGTGAAAACCAGAAAGCCGGAAAGCTGAGTCGACTCAAAAGGACCACCGTCCCCCTTACCACACCCCTTCACAAAGTCGCAGGAGGCGACGGCGCTGGAAGAGATGGTCGAGATTAAAGCTAGGAGGATAAAACGCTTGAACGAAACACAGCGAAACGCGGGCATAAACAAAAGACATCCTGTCAGCACATCAAAACTCCGGGCAACGCTCATTCGTTGCCCGCACATTCAAACCATCTATCAACGCCCTTGCAGCAACTCGCCAGCCTGATCCAGCAACGCCAGCGGATCCTTGGCCTTGTGAATATCCACCGACAACAACTGACGGAATTTACGCGCCCCCGGGAACCCGGTGCCCAACCCCAGCACATGCCGGGTGATGTGATGCATCGCGCCGCCCGCCTGCAAATGCTCGGCAATATAAGGCCGCAACTGTGCCAGCGCCTCGGCGCGGCTGATCACCGGCGCGCTGCTGCCGAACAACTGCTGATCGACCTCCGCCAGCAAATACGGATTGTGATAAGCCTCACGCCCAAGCATCACACCGTCAAAGGTCTGCAAATGCTCATGGCAGGCCTCCATCGTCTTGATCCCGCCGTTCAGCACAATCTCCAGCTCCGGAAAATCCGCCTTCAACTGCGCCGCCACGTCATACCGCAACGGCGGAATATCGCGATTCTCCTTCGGCGACAACCCCTCCAGAATCGCAATCCGCGCATGCACGGTAAAACTGGTGCACCCGGCATCCCGCACCGTCCCGACGAAATCACACAACTCGGCGTAACTGTCCCGCCCATTGATCCCGATCCGATGTTTCACCGTCACCGGAATCGACACCGCATCGCGCATCGCCTTCACACAATCCGCCACCAACTGCGGATGCCCCATCAGGCACGCACCGATCATGTTGTTCTGCACCCGATCACTCGGGCAGCCAACATTCAGATTCACCTCGTCGTAACCATGCTCCTGCGCCATGCGCGCGCACGCGGCCAGATCGAGCGGAACGCTGCCACCCAACTGCAATGCCAGCGGATGTTCGGCTTCGTTGTGACGGAGGAAACGTTCGTGATCGCCGTTGAGGAGAGCGCCGGTGGTGACCATTTCGGTGTAGAGCAGGGCGTTCTTCGACAGGAGGCGTAGGAAGTATCTGCAATGCCTATCAGTCCAGTCCATCATCGGGGCGACGGAGAAGCGGCGGGAGAGTGGGGCGGGTGTGGCGGAGATAGGGGACATTGGCGGTTCTGGATTGGGTGGGGCTGGGAGGTGGGGGAGTTTATCAGGAATGGGAGGAGGGGGTTTGGGGGAGGAATGGCAGAGTGGGTTTACAGCGTCCGATTTCCAGATCTGCTGAGCTCGCTCAACCTGCACCGGATTGAGCGAGACAAATCTGCCGCAGGATTGATAGCATGTGGCTATCAATGTCCACATCCTTGCAGGAACGGAATCCATGTCCAAAAAAATCCATGCGTTAGTGCTTTGCCTGACCGGCGTCGTTGGCGCTATGCAGAATGCCGTTGCAGCTGACAACCTGTTCAAGAGCTACGCTTACGACACGCCCATCACGAAATACACCGAGGCAGGTGGTTACTATGACTGCTCGGCAGAGGTGGGCGCGCCCGCCCGGTGTATTGATGACGTGGATTTCATTGATCAGAAATTCACCGCCGGCCTGGTGTTCAGCAGTGACAAGCTGATTATGGTTTCACTGTTTGCGCCCTATGAGCGTGAACTCTTCGGGCGTGCCATCGGTGCTCTGGCCAAGTCGTTCGGTCTGGTCGCACTGGCTGACGGCAAATCCATGTTGGATCTCGTCGATCTGGCGGCTAAAGCTAAAAGCAAGGATGAGTACACCGCTAAACTCACCAACTACGAAAGTGTCGCTCTAAACGCCAATAATCTGACCTACTCGTTTATTGAGGGCGCTGCCTCAATCAAAGGCACACCCAGTGTTACTAGTTTGATGGCAGCCGCGCCTGCAAATGTCAGGGGGGCTGATCTGATTGTCACGGGCGAGGGCGAGGAATCGGTCATCATGATCAAGTTTTCTTTCCCGAAACTTGACGAGAACAAACTTGTTGAGCAGGCCAAAAAACCAGTCGAATCTTTCTAAGCTCGATGCTTTGACGTGTAACACGCCTCGCCAGCAATAGAAAAGGGACAGATTTGTTTGCTCATTTTTTGGCGATAAATAAATCTGTCCCCATTATTCAATCTATGAAGATGACGTGTATCCCGCCTTTGAGAATGAGGTAGACGATCTCCTCTCTGATGCGGCCGGTGAAACCAACGCAACTGGATTCATGGTAGAAGGACTGTCAGTTACAGTAACGCCCAACCTACCCGAATCCGACCCCGCATCCCCCAAACGAATCGCTCGATTCTCGCAAACTCCACGAAGCCGCCGAACGCGCCCTCGATCACTACCTCACTCCGGCCAGCCAGACATGGCCAGCGCTGAGCCCTCCGTGGCGAGCGCTGATGTGGTGGTCGTAGAGGGCGCTCAGCGATGCGCAACACAACCGCCGAAAATGGCGGGTTTCAGCCCTCTTCCACAGCAATAGCGATGTGCCACAAAAAATGATGGCAATGCGTCATCACGCGCTCAAAAAAGTTCAACGACTATACAAAAATATAAAGTTGTACAACTTTTCCCAAAATTTATAGCATCTGCTCCAACACCTCTGCTGAAACGATAAATCCAGCGCAAACCCTGGATTTGTCCGCTGGTGCGTGCGCCGTCGGTACGGTTCTTCGCGTCAGTCTGTTGCAGCCGGGACAGTTGGAGCTGTCCGCCATTTGCTCAGGATGACGCCCCCGAATATGAGCGGTAACTCCGGTTATCAGAGATCTACTTTATGTGCCTGACGCTGAATCGCGTCAGGGCGTTAGAGGCTGAACATGGCAGAAGCATCGAGTTTTCTGGGCAACATCAAGGTTTCCCGAAAGTTGGGGGCCGGGTTTGGCGTTCTGTTGCTGGCGGTGGGGGCGGTGGCCTTCATTGGCTACAGCAGCAGCAATGTGTTGGTGGATCGCCTGGACACCACGCGTCTGATCGGCACGCTCAACGATGCGTCGCAGGACATGCGGTTGTCGGAGAAGCAGTACGAGGCGGCGGCGGATGCGGCGTTTGCCGAGGCTTATCAGTCGCGGCTGACGGTGTTGCAAGGGCTGATCGCCAAGGCGTTGCAGACCCTGACGCGGGCGGAAAACCAGCAGGCCTTGAAGCGTTTGCAGGAAACCACGCTGGCTTACGATCAGCAGGTCAAGCGCCTGGTCGAGGCGGATAAGGCGACCAGCGAAGCGCTGAAACCGTTGGGGGCGATGTCGGACAAGTACGCCGAGACCTTCAACAGGCTGTTCGAGAGCGCCACGGCCAGTGCGTTGGCGTCAGCCGACAGTGCGCGGGTGGCGGACTTGCGCACGGTGGCGGATCTGCGCAATGGCATGACGATGTTTCGGCTGATGCTGCGGCGTTATATCGCGGTGCCGAGCGAGGCCAACAAGCAGGTGCTGCTGGACACCACCGATACGTTTCTGACGGACATGGGCAAGGCGCGCAGCGGGTTGCCGGCGGCCCTGTCGAGTCAGCTTGAGGAGGCGCAGGCCGGGATCCGGCGTTATCGCGAGGTGCTGGTGGAGGTTGCCGCGCTGTTCGAGCAGAAGCAGAGCCTGCGCCAGCAGGTGGATCAACAGAGCCAGGCGATGGACAGCATCATGACCGGGCTGATGGACACCCAGCAGCGTCTGGCGCGGGACGATCAACATCGTGCGTTTATCCAGATTGCCGTGCTGACCGTGCTGGCGCTGGTAGTCGGTTTGTTGGCTGCGGTGTTGATCTCGCGGCAGATCACCGGGCCGCTGGCGCTGACGGTGGAACTGGCGCGGCGGATTGCCAAGGGCGATCTGACGGTACAAGCCAAATCCAGCCGCAAGGATGAGTTGGGCGATCTGCAAAACGCGATGCAGGACATGGCGCAAAGTCTCAACACACTGGTGCAGGGGATCGGTAACGGCGTGACGCATATTTCGACGTCGGCCGAGAAGCTTTCGGCGATGAGCGAGCAGACCAGCGCCGGTGTGCGCCAGCAGAAGGTCGAGGTCGATCAGGTCGCCACGGCGATGCACGAAATGGCCTCGACGGTGCAGGAAGTCGCACGCAACACCACCGACGCATCGGCCGCCGCGACCCTGGCCGATCAGCAGGCGCGTCACGGCAGTGCGGTGGTCAAGCAGGCGACTGTGCAGATCAGCGAGCTGTCGGTGGCGATCGAGGACTTGGGCGCGGCAATGAACGTGCTGTCCCAGGACAGTGAGCAGATCGGCAAGGTCATCGATGTGATCAAGGCTGTCGCCGAGCAGACCAACCTGTTGGCGCTGAACGCGGCGATTGAAGCGGCGCGGGCGGGGGAGCAGGGCCGTGGTTTTGCCGTGGTTGCCGATGAAGTGCGTTCGCTGGCGCAGCGCACCCAGGATTCGACCAAGGAAATCGAAGCGCTGATTGTCACCTTGCAGCAGGGCACGCAAGCGGCCTCTACACTGATGACATCCAGCCGCGAACGCACGCTGGACACCGTGGTGCTGGCGCAGAAGGCCGAGCAGGCGATCACCGAGATCAACCAGTCGATCGGTACGATCCAGCAAATGAGCCTGCAGATTTCCGCCGCCGCCGAGCAGCAAAGCGCGGTGGCCGATGAGATCAATCGCAGCATCGTCAGTGTGCGCGATGTGGCCGATCAGTCGGCCGTCGCCAGCGAAGAAAGTGCTGCAGCGACCCTTGAACTGGCGTCGCTGGGGCAGGATTTGCAACGCATGACGGCGCATTTCCGCACCTGATGGCATTTCGCAATGAACTTGGCCGGAATTGACCGGTCAGCCTGTATAAGCGGGGGCCGCCACGCGGCGCCACCCGGTCCGTGCAGTGATTTTTTTCTGGGCCATGGATGGTTGCAACCCGCTCTCAGGGGGCGTCATGACCAAAACTCCAGTTTTCCCCCAGCCCAGCGGGGGGTGCCAAGGCTGCCGGCAAAAAGGCGAGGCCGACATGGCGTTCTCCTTCGCGTTCCAGCCGATTGTCGATGTGCGTGATCAATCGACCTTCGCCCACGAGGCGTTGGTCCGGGGCGTGCAGGGCGAAGGGGCGCTGTCGGTGCTGCAGCAGGTCGATGACCAGAACCGCTATCGCTTCGATCAACTGTGCCGCGTGCGGGCGATCTCCACCGCCGCGCAGTTGGGCCTCACCGGTTTTCTCTCGATCAACTTCCTGCCGAACGCCGTTTATCGTCCGGACCTGTGCATTCGCAGCACGCTGGAGGCGGCGCGTGCGCATGCGTTTCCGCTTGAGCGGCTGATCTTCGAAGCGGTCGAGGGCGAGCACGTCGAAAGCAACAAGCACTTGATGAATATCTTGCGCGAGTACCGCGAGTTTGGCTTCAAGACCGCCATCGATGACTTCGGTGCGGGGTATTCCGGGCTGAATCTGCTGGCGGACTTTCAACCGGATCTGATCAAACTGGACATGGCGCTGATACGCGGTATTCACCGCGACCGCGTACGTCAGGCGATTGTGCGGGGCGTGGTAGGCATGTGTACCGAACTGGGGATCGAGGTGATTGCCGAGGGCATCGAACATCCGGAAGAGCGCGATTTCCTCGCTGATTGCGGGATTTATCTGATGCAGGGATTCTGGTTCGCCAAACCGGCGTTCGAGGCGATGGCGCAGATTCCGGCCGGGGCGTGGCGGACGGTTTGATGCGAAGCTGAACCCGTGCTGTCGATCAGCCAGGTTTCATCTTGCCGGGTGCGGTGAACGCCTAGGATGTTTGCACAAGATCATCCCAAGGGGAGCCGTACCATGCGCGCCGCTGTCGTCAAAGTGCTGTTGATCGCTGCAACTGTTTCGGTATTGAGTGCCTGTTCGGGCGCCGGTGGCTTGACCACCACCAGTTGTTTTTCTGCGGATTGTCAGTCGCCCGAAGGGCGCAGTCATGCCACGACCCTGAAGTTTGGCGGCAACAGCATTGGCAGCAGCTTGAATCAGTACAGTTCCGGGATGTTGCATGATGATTGATCAAAATCGAGGCTGAACCTGTGGCGAGGGAGCTTGCTCCCGCTGCGGCGCGAAGCGGCGCCTCAAAAGAAGGCCTGCTGCGCAGTCCAGCAGAAGCAAGCTCCCTCGCCACAACTGTTTGTGCCTGGACGATTACTGCGGCACTGCCAGCCACTCACCAATGACCTTCTGATAACTGCCAGTGACTTTGCTCAAATGCAGCCACTGATCGACGTACAGCTTCCAGCTGATGTCATCGCGCGGCAGCAGATACGCCTTCTCGCCATACTGCATGTACTGATGTGGATTCACCGCACACAACCCCGGTTTGAGTTTCTGCTGATACAGCGCTTCCGAGGCGTCGGTGATCATCACGTCGGCCTGGTTGTCGAGCAGTTGCTGGAAGATCGTCACGTTGTCGTGCAGGGCCAGTCGGGCCTTGGGCAGGAAGGCGTGGACGAAGGCTTCGTTGGTACCGCCGGCCGGTTCCACCAGGCGCACGTCTGGCTGGTTGATCTGCTCGATGGTCTGGTATTTGCCTTGGTCGGCGCAGCGTACCAGCGGGATCTTGCCGTCGCTGTCGAGGGTGTTGCTGAAGAAGGCTTTTTTCTGCCGTTCCAGCGTCACCGAAATGCCGCCCATGCCAATGTCGCACTTGCCAGCCTGCATCTCCGACATCAGGGTTTTCCAGGTGGTCTGCACCCACTCGACTTTGACCCCGAGGCTGTCGGCCAGCGAGCGCGCCATGGCGATGTCGATGCCCTCGAAGTCGCCGTCGGCGCGCTTGAAGGTGTAGGGCTTGTAGTCGCCGGTGGTGCAGACGCGCAGTTGGCCTTGTTGCTGAATGCTGTCGAGGTGCGAAGTGGCTTCCTGGGCTTGCACACCCGCGGCCAGGGCCAGCGTGCCGCAAAGGATCATCGTGCTTTTTAGAATAGTCATGAACATTGCGCTTCTGCAGAGGACGGTGAGCCAGTGTAGTGAAAGGCCTTCGCGGGTGTCATCCCGCGTCCGGACTCAACGTGCCGAGCCACGCCACCAGCGCCACGATCAGCAGGGCCAAGCCCAGTTCCAGCAGCACACTGCGTCTGAGTGCGTTCGCCGCGATGACGTGCTGTCCATCGCGTAGCGATCGCTCCAGCGCCGGCCCAAGGTGGAAGCGGTTCAGCGCGGCCAACACCAGCATCCCGGCAAACAGCGCAACCTTGATCGCCAACAACACGCCGTAAGTGCCGAGCAGCATGTCATCCAGCCTCGGGCCGACGATGAACAGGTAATTCACCACGCCGCTCACTGAGAGCGTCAGCACAATCGTCGCGCCGACCCATTCGAAGCGTTTCACCGCGTCGGCCAGCAGGCGAATCCGCGCTTCATCCACGCGACCCCGCGCCAGCAACACCAGCGCCAGCATCCCCCCCAACCACGCACCCGCCGCCAGCAGATGCAGGATGTCGCTGAGGAAATGCCAGACCCGCAGCGAGCCCTCGTCCATGGCCCCGTGCCCACTCCACGCAAGGGAGCTGAGGACAACCGCGCCGGCCGTCGACGCGAGCCACTTCCCCGGCTGAATCAGCACCACGATCAGCGCAATCATGCGCAGCGCCCACGCCAACCCGACGTCCGTTTCCAGCAGCATCATCTGCAGATGCGGCCAGAGCGCGGCGAGTTCGGTTTCGCCACTCATGGTGCTCGTCATCAGCACCAGTCCAGCCACTGACAGCAGTGCCCCGATCAACGCCAGTCCACGCAGCATCGGGCCAGAGCGCAGGTCGGCGTTGGCGCTGTACAGCGTAAACAACCCCACCCCGAACAACAGCAGCAAATCCACATACAACGCCAGGCGCAGAATGATGTTGATCAGTTCAGCCATCGCTCACTTCACTTTGAACGTGACGTTGCCGGTGATCGGGTGCGTATCTGACGACACCGCACGCCACTCGACCTGGTAGGTGCCGGCGGGCAACGGCGCGAGCGGGGTGACGAGCATGGATTTCGGGTCGCTGCCAGCGCTGACTCTGGCCTTCATCGGCATCGGTGAATGGGCCATGCCGGGCATCTCGGTCATCACCAGTTTGGCACCGGAGAACCGGGTCAACAGGTTTTCGGAAAAGTGCAGCTCGATCTTGTCCGGCGCTGCGCCGTCAGCACCTTCGGCCGGGGTTGATGACAGCAGTTTCGGGTGGGCCTGGGCGAGGGTGCTCAAGAGCAATCCGCTGGCGAGTGCCAAGGTGATATTCAATGTGCGCATGCAAGACTCCGGGTTGTTTTTTAATGGGATTCAAAACCACAGCCGCACACCGAGTACGAGGCGTGCTTCGCTGCGACTTTCGCCTTCTTCGCGGGCGTAATCGGCGGTGTTGCCGTAGGTGCGGTTCCACGTCACGCCGAGGTACGGCGCAAATTCGCGGCGGATTTCGTAGCGCAGGCGCAGGCCGGCTTCAGTGTTCGACAGGCCGGAACCAAGGCCCCGTTGCGGGTCGTTTTTGCCGTAGACGTTGAGTTCGGCAGTGGGCTGCAGGATCAGCCGGTTGGTCAGCAGAATGTCGTAGTCGCCTTCCAGCCGCAGCGCGCTTTGTCCGCCCTCACCGAGAAACGCCGTGGCCTCGGCCTCGAAGTTGTACAGCGCCATGCCCTGCAGACCGAACGCGGCCCAGGTTTGTGCGGCGCCGGGTTTGAAGTCCTGACGCACGCCGCTGACCACGTCCCACCAAGGCGAAATCGCATGACCCCACAATGCCTGGAGCTCGGCGTCCTCGGTCTTGCCGTTGCTGCGTTCGCCTTCGGACCGCAGCCACAGGCGATCGATGTCGCCGCCGATCCAGCCGGACAGATCCCAGGCCAAAGCGCTGCCGTCATCGGCGTTTTGCCACTCAAGTTTGTCGGCGAGGAAGTAACTGTTGATCGCGCTGTCATGCACCTGATGGCCGCCGGGGCTGGCGAACACGGCGGCGCGGTCGGCGTCGGTCAGCGCCGGGATCGGCGTGCGGCTTTCAGTGGGGGCGGCAGGCTGCATCATGCCGTCGTCCATGCTTTGCATCGAGTGATCCATGCCGGGCATCTGGCTGTGATCCATGCCTTGCATGTCGTTGGCGGCCATGACGGAGGCGCTGATGAACAGCACGGAGAACGCTGCAAGTCGAGTCATCATCAGCCCCTTCATTCTTCCACCCGCACTTCGCGGAACATGCCCGTTTCCATGTGATAAAGCAGATGGCAGTGATAGGCCCAGCGGCCCAATGCATCGGCCGTGACCCGATAACTGCGACGGGTACCGGGAGGCATGTCGATGGTGTGTTTGCGCACCTGGAAGTTGCCGTTTTCGTCTTCCAGATCGCTCCACATGCCGTGCAGGTGGATGGGGTGGGTCATCATCGTGTCGTTGACCAGCACCAGACGGATGCGCTCGCCGTACTTGAGGCGCAGCGGCTCGGCGTCGGAGAACTTGATGCCGTTGAACGACCAGGCGAACTTCTCCATGTGCCCGGTCAGGTGCAGCTCGAGCGTGCGCCCGGGATCGCGGCCATCCGGGTCGTCGAAGGTGCTGCGCAGGTCGGCGTAAGTCAGCACGCGACGACCGTTGTTGCGCAGCCCGAGGCCGGGGTCGTCGAGTTTCGGTGTGGGGGTCATGGCTTGCATGTCCACCAGCGGGTTGTCTTTTTCGCTGGCGGGGTGCGATTGCATCGGGCCCATCGCCGAGTGGTCCATGCCCGCCATGTCGCTCATGTCCATCGAGCCGTGGTCCATGCCACCCATGCCCATGTCGTCCATGGTCACCCGTGGGCGCGAATCCAGCGCTGGCAGCGGGGCCGTCAGACCGGCGCGGGACGCGAGGGTGGCGCGGGCGTAACCGCTGCGGTCCATGGCCTGGGCGAACAGGGTATAAGCGTCGGCGGCGGGCTCGACGATCACGTCGTAGGTTTCCGCCACCGCGATGCGCAGTTCATCGACGCTGACCGGTTTGACGTGCAAACCGTCTGCTGCCACCACGGTCATTTTCAGCCCGGGTATGCGCACGTCGAAGTAGGTCATGGCCGAGCCGTTGATCAGGCGCAGGCGCAGTTTTTCGCCGGGGCGAAACAGGCCGGTCCAATTCGAGTCAGGAGCGTGGCCGTTGATCAGGAAGGTGTAGGTGGCGCCACTGACGTCGGCGATGTCGGTGGGGTTCATCTTCATTTCGGCCCACATCGTGCGGTCGGCGACGGTGGCACCCCAGCCTTTGTCGCTGACGTCGTCGATGAAATCGCCAACCGTGCGCTTGTGGTAGTTGTAGTAGTCGGACTGCTTTTTCAGGGTTTTCAGCAGGCTGGCCGGGTCATCGTCGGTCCAGTCGCTGAGCATCACCACGTAGTCGCGGTCGTAGTGGAACGGCTCCGGTTCTTTCGCATCGATCACCAACGGCCCGTAGACCCCGGCCTGTTCCTGCAAGCCGGAGTGGCTGTGATACCAGTAAGTGCCGTGCTGCCGCACCTTGAACTGGTAGACGTACATGCCGCCCGGTTCGATGCCGTGAAAACTCAGACCCGGCACGCCGTCCATGTTGGCCGGCAGCAGGATGCCGTGCCAGTGAATCGAAGTGCTGTCCTTGAGCCGATTACGCACCCGCAGCGTCACCGTGTCGCCTTCGCGCCAGCGCAACAGTGGACCGGGCAGGCTGCCATTGATGGTCAGCGCAGTGCGCGGGCTGCCGGTGAAGTTGACCGGGGTTTCGCCGATGAACAGCTCGAACTCGCTGCCGCTCAGCTCATTGATCTGCCCTGGCCCGCTCAGCGCCCAGACCGGCGCGCGCCACAGACCGAGGCCGCCGAGCAGGCCGCCGGCGGCCAGGCCTTTGACGAAGGTGCGTCTTGAAGTGTTGGAAGGCATGCGCTGGAAGTCCCCGTTTGAAACATGACGGGGAGGCTAACCAGCGCTGGCTTTCAGTTGGCTGAGGGCGGGATTACAGTTTTGACAGTTTGCCCGTTCCTGTTACAGGCCCAGACCTTCCTGCACCACCTGCAACAGATTGTTCTCGGTCAGCGCAATCGCATCCAGTTCTTGCCCGGTTTCCACCGTTTGCAACCACCAATGGCTTTCATGATGTTCATCGACGGTGCGCAGCAGGGAGGTGTTGCGGTCCGGCAGGGTGATCTGTACGCGGCCGGCGCCGTCCTCGGTAAACCGGGCGATGGGATCAAAGGTCAGGGTTTGCTGGTTGGCTTCGATCACCAGTTGGTCGATCGCATAATCGTGGCTTTCGCCATCAGGTGAGCTTTCGCAAACGTGGGTCGGGTTGCGGCGGATTTTCAGGCCGACTTCGGTGACGGGCTGCAGCCAGGCCTCGATGCGGTGGTACAGGTCATAGACCTGCGCCGGCCAGCAATCGATCTCCAGCGCGGCATCCGCGTGGGTGTGCCGGGTTTGCTTGAGTTTGGCGGCGAGTTCGTCTGCTTTACTCATTTCGGATCCCTTGGTTTGATGTCTGCCTGTTAATCGTAGACCTTTCAACGGCGTACGGTCTTGCCTTGCGTCATGCGCTTGCAACACAAGCATGGCGAAATCAGCGCTGGTCAAGTCTGGCCAGCATCAAAAACCACGGACGCAGGCGTCCCAAGGAGCGGGTACATGAAAAAGCTGTTTACAATTCTGGCGCTGATCGCGCTGACGGCCGGTAGCATCGGCCTGAGTTCGGCGCGTCAGTCGCACGCCAGCAAGGTGCAAACGGAAGCGGTGGCGGGGCAGTTCGATTACTACCTGCTGACGCTGTCCTGGTCGCCGACCTTTTGCCTCACTCACAAAGATGACGTGCAATGTTCCGGCAAGGGTTATGGCTTCGTGCTGCACGGTTTGTGGCCGCAATACGCCAATGGCGGCTGGCCGGAATCCTGCCCACCCTTGACCACGCTGTCGGCGGCGGAGACGACCAAAGGTCTGACGCTGTTCCCGACCAAAAAACTGCTTGATCACGAATGGTCCAAGCACGGCACTTGCAGCGGTTTGGGCTCGATGGGCTATCTGGATGAGGCGGACAAAGCGGTGGGCGCGGTGAAGATTCCGCAAGAGCTGCAGCCGTTCAGTTCCTCGTATTATTTCGAAGCCCAGGAAATCGCCGACCTGTTCCGCAAGGCCAACCCGGGCATCCCGGCCAATGGCATCGCGGTGATCTGCAGCGGCCCGGAACTCTCGGAAGTGCGGGTGTGCATGGGCAAGGATCTGCAGTTCGGTGCTTGCGGCAAGGGCGTGAAGACCCAGTGCCGGGCGGGGGATATTCGGGTGCCACCGTCGCGTTGATGTGAGCGGTTTACGCGAATGAAAAAGGCGCCTCGATCGGGCGCCTTTTTTTGCCTGGAGGTTTGAAGCAACCTGGAAATTCACGCATGCTTGCGCCCCCAAAAGGATGACCCGCAACACGGCAAGGAGCTGTTCATGAGCGGAAAACCCGCCGCCCGCGTCACCGATCCGACCGCCTGCCCACTCCCGGGACATGGCACCAATCCGATTGCCAATGGCTCGCCGAACGTGAATTTCGACGGATTGGTGAAAAGTGGCTTATCTCCTTTGGCCCTTCATTAAACGTCAATGTAGACACAAATTATGCAAATGCTTTGGGGTTGTTTACTGCCCGTATCGCCGGGGCAAGCCGGCAGGCGATATGCTTTTTGACTCAATCATGAAGGAGTTTCCATGATGTACAGGCTACTCCTTTGCGTTTTACTCGCTATTTGCTCTGGTTGTGCGAAGAACCACGTAAAGCCTCCGGCAAACCTGAGCTTCGAGTCTGTGGAAAGAGAAAAATCGCTGCTATACGTCATCCGGTATCAGTCGGACGTTGATGTGTTGGATCTTTTTGATCGCGGAGAGCGAGTTGGGGTGATTTCGGGCATGCTTCATTGTGCATTGGCGGATGATCATGATTTCTCAGTAGGCAAAGCCATACAGTTTTCCGCCACCGGTTTGATACGCTCGGAAAAAAATGAAAACAACAAGGCCAAGTTTTCCTATCTCACTCGCGCATTCTTGAGTGAAACTTCAAGCAACCGGAGTTCTGAAAGAAATCTCTCGGTGGCAGAGCTGAATCAACTCCTCGCCAACAAACAACAAATCCCCTGCAAAGTCGTCGTCACCGCGTACGGCTATAAACCCTACTACTCAAACACCATGAACCTGCCGGTCGCGGATCTACTGCGGGAAATCAACAAACCCCGATAGCTGCCACTGGTGCCCTGCGCGAATGCCCTGCGCAGATACGCGAGGGCGATCACCTGCAAAACGACCTCTGAAAATAAATCGCGGCGCGGCGTTCATCCAAATCCCTCGCGCGCCGATACAGCGGGGCGGGCGTGTGTTGGCGCGGCGGGTTTGCCGTGCGCATCCCGGTGGGCTACGCTCACAAAAAGTAAGGGTTTCGGGCTGCGGCCCCTGTCGTACCTGCCCAGGACACGTTTTTGCCAATCCCCATTCACGAACCGCATCAAACTCCCGGCACGCTTAAACGCCTGCCGTTGCGCAAGGCGGCAGCGCTGTTCATCGTTGCGGTGTGCCTGTGCCTGTCCGGCTTGCTTTATTTGCAGCTGGAGCAGACGCGGCGTCAGGATCTGGCGAACGCGCAGGTTGCCTCTACCAACTTGACCCGAGCCATGGCGCAGCAGGCCGAAGACACGTTTCTGGCTGCCGATCTGGTGCTCACCAGTCTCGCCGACTGGGTCGAGGACGATGGTTATGGCGCCACGCAGCGACCACGCCTGCAAAAAACCTTTGCCCGCCGGGTGCAGCAACTGGAACAGCTGCACGGCATGTTCCTGTTCGACCGCGAGGGGCAGTGGGTGATTACCTCGTTCCCGGACCTGCCTCGTGGCAACGGCGTGGCCGACCGCGAGTACTTCAGGTTTCACCAACAGAATGTTTCTACCGTGGCGCACATCGGCCCGGCGATCCGCAGTCGGGAAAATGGTGAGTGGATCATTCCGATCTCGAAGCGCATCAATGACCGCGCCGGCAACTTTCAGGGCGTGCTGATGGCCGGGATCAAGATGGCGTACTTCGACCGCTTCTTCAAAAGCTTCAGTATTGATGACGACGGCATCATGTTTCTCGGCCTTAAGGACGGCACCTTGCTGGCCCGGCGACCGTTCGACGAAAGCCTGATCGGCTCGTCGCTGGCGCGGGGCAAGATCTATCAGAAACTGCTGCCTGAAGCACCGGCCGGTACGGCGATGATCAGATCAGTGGTCGACGGCGTGGTGCGTTTATATGGCTACCGGCAGTTGGCGGCTTACCCGCTGGTGGTCGCGTCCGCCTCTTCGCGCGACACGATTCTCAAGGGCTGGTCCGAGCGGGCCTTTCAGTCCAGCGTGATTGTGGCGCTGGTGATTCTCGGCGTCGGCCTGTTCGGCTGGGTGTTCATTCATCAGGTGCGTGACGGTGAGCGTATCGAGAAAAACCTGCGCAAGGCACAGCGCGCACTGGAGCAGATTGCGACTCATGACAGCCTGACCGGGCTGGCGAACCGGCGGCTGTTCGAGCAATCGCTGGACATCGAATTCGCCCGCGGTGCACGGCAGTCGAGTCCGGTCGGCCTGATCATGCTCGATATCGACTTCTTCAAACGCTACAACGATGCCTACGGCCATGTGGCGGGGGATCATTGCCTGACCCAGGTGGCCCAGGTGCTGAAGAACAGTTGCCAGCGCAAGGCTGACCTGGCAGTACGGTACGGTGGCGAAGAGTTCGCGGTGCTGCTGCCGGACACTGACATCAACGGCACGCTGGCGATTGCCGGGCAGATCCGCCGCAGCGTGATGGACAAGCGCATCACCCACAGCGGTTCGCCGACCGGCTACCTCACGGTGAGCCTGGGTTGTTATGCGTTTGTGCCCAGCGGCAACGACAGCGTGGAAGAATTTATCCAGCGTGCCGACGCGGCGTTGTATCAGGCGAAAAACGCCGGGCGCAATCGCGCAGCGGTGTTGTCGCTGGAATCGGAGGTTGCCGAGTTGATGCGTTCGGATCGCTAAAGGCCCGCCCCTGATCCGTGGCGAGGAGCCCGGTTCCCGCGCCACAGATTGTTGGCTTTATGCCGGATCACCAGCTGTCACGCTTGTTCGTTCAGCTGCCGGTGCCACCGCCGGCACCGCCAGTTCCGCCGCCGGCCGAGCCGGTGCCGCCACCCGCCCCCGAACCAGAACCCATGGTGCCACTGTTAGTGCCCGTACCCTTGCCGGCGCCATCGGTACTGTCGCCGTTTTTCGGTGCTCCGGGATTGGTGTTGGGGGGCATGTTGGTGCCACTTGTCGCACCGGATTGGGTGCCTGAGGAATCTGCCCCGTCATTGGCGGCAAAGGCGCCGAGCGACGCGGAGGTCAACAGCCCGGCGAGCAACAGCGAAGTCAGTTTGCGCGATGTCATGGTACGTCTCCAGAAAGGGTCGGTTACCTGACTTTGGTCTGACGGCCCTGAACGTTGGTGCCACCTGGCTGACGAGCGGTTGCGACCTGAGCTTTACTGAGCATGCGGCAGGTCGCGGCAATCAGGCCAGAGGTGAGCGCCTGTTGCGCGGCAGGCGGTTGATCCGATGCAACCAGCGGCGCCGCCACCGGGTCACAATTGTCATACCTTGTTCGCCGGAGCCTGGACGATGAAAAACCTGCGGATTGCCACCTTCAACGTCAACGGTTTGCGTGCGCGGTTACCGAACCTGCTGCAATGGCTCAAGCGCGAGCAGCCGGACATTGCCTGCCTGCAGGAACTCAAGTCGGTGGACAGTGCATTTCCGGCTGCCGAACTCGAAGCGGCGGGTTACGGCGCGATCTGGCACGGTCAGGCGTCATGGAACGGCGTGGCGATCCTCGCTCGCGATGCGCAGCCGCTGGAAAGCCGTCGTGGTCTGCCGGGCGATCCCGACGACAAGCACAGTCGTTATCTGGAGGCGGCGGTGCACGGCGTGCTGGTCGGCTGCCTGTACTTGCCCAACGGCAATCCGCAGCCGGGGCCGAAGTTCGATTACAAACTGGCCTGGTTCGAACGCCTGATCCGCTACGCCAAGGATCTGCAAAGCAGCGATCATCCGGTGGTGCTGGCCGGCGATTACAACGTGGTGCCCAGCGACATGGACATCTACAACACCCGTTCCTGGCTCAAGGATGCGCTGCTGCAGCCCGAAAGCCGCGAGTGTTATCAACGGCTGCTCGATCAGGGCTGGACTGATTCGCTGCGTCATCTGTATCCCGAGGATCGCCTCTACACGTTCTGGGATTACTTCCGCCAGCATTGGCAAACCAACTCCGGTCTGCGTATTGATCATCTGCTGCTCAACCCGGCACTCAGCCCTTACCTGCACGAGGCCGGGGTCGACGCCTGGGTGCGCAACGAACCGCACGCCAGCGACCATGCACCGACCTGGATTCGCATCGGTTCGCGCAAGCGGCGGTAGCGCTGATTGGCGAAATCAATTGTCGGAGTCGGGGCCTGATCCCGTATACCTGTCGGCCAGCGGCACAGCGATCCGCGGCCACATGCAAAAGGACTGAGCAATGAGCGAGCCACGTCTGGCGAATCCGACGTTGTACCTGCAGCGCCTGGGGTTCGATGCCCCACCGGCACCGACCCTGGAAACCCTGCGGCAGTTGCAGTTACGCCATACCGGCGTCTTCCCCTTCGAGAACCTGTCGACGATCACGGGCGCAGCGGTGCTGATCGATCTGGCGTCGGTCGAACAGAAAGTTCTCCACGGAGGCCGAGGTGGTTACTGCTACGAACTGAACAATCTGTTTCTGGCGTTGTTGCAGGAATTGGGCTTCGAGGCCCGTGGCATCTCCGGCCGTGTGGTGCTGGCGCAACCCGAGGGCACCTGGACGGCGCGCACCCATCGCTTGAGCCTGGTGATCATCGACGGCGAGCGTTACATCACCGATGTCGGCTTTGGCGGCATGGTGCCGACTGCGCCGCTGTTGCTCGATACCGAGGCTGAACAGCCGACGCCGCACGAGTCCTATCGTATCGAGAAACAGGCCGACGGTTACATGCTGCGCGCCAATGTCGCAGGCGAGTGGCGCGCGATGTACCTGTTTGATCTGCAACGCCAGGAAGACATCGATTACACCCTCGGCAACTGGTACGTCTCGACCCATCCCGAGTCACCGTTCGCCAAACGGCTGATGGTTGCACGCACTGGCGATGGCTGGCGACGGACCCTGAACAACGGCAGCTTCGCGATTCATCACATGGGCGCCGACAGCGAGCGGCGCGAGGTGGCGGATGTCGATGAGTTGATCGAGGTGCTGGAACAGGAGTTCGGCCTGCGCCTGCCTGACCAGCCGCATGTGCGCCAGTCGCTGGCGCGGATGCTCGTACCGGCCTGATCTCAAGGCTTGGCCTCCGGTTCCAGTACCCGGCGGATTTCACCGACCGCCGCCGAGAGCTTTTTTTCCAGGCTCTTGAGGTCGGCGGCGGTGATGCCTTTCTTTAATTGCCCGGAGTGGGGCGGCTCGGCCTCCTGCGTTTTGCTGCCAGCCTCCAGCAGGGCATGGCGCAGGTTGTTGTTGATCACCGTCTGATAACCGAAGCCTTCGTTTTCCGCCACGTTGCGGGCGGCTTCGATGACCGCGTCATCGAGCATGATGGTGATGCGGGTCTTGCCCTTGGCGGGCGCCAAGGCACCGCGTTTGCCCTGCGAGAAGTCGTATTCGTCTTTCATTGTTCAAGCCTCCAGAAAGTAAGCGCAACGCTCGCTCGGTGTGGCGACGCGTGCAGAAATGATTCGTACGACGTTGGCTTCGCGATAACTGTACGCAACCACCAGCAAACGCCCTTCGCCATCAAGGCCGAGGGTGATCCAGCGCTGTTCGTCATGGTCGTTGTCCTCGATCGTCAGCGCGCGCTCGTCGTGAAAGACCGGCTCGGTCTCGGCAAGGCTGACGCCCCTGTGCTTGAGTTTGTTGGCTGCGTTCTTGCTTTTGTCGTACTGAATTTCGAATGACTTCACTATGCATACTTTATATGTATAAAAAAGAGCGCCGGTGCACCGCTGGTCGCCATGAATAATTCAGCCTAGTGCGATAAGAACCGGGGCAGGAGGGGATGTGTTGCCGGATTTGTGGGAGCTAGAGGTGGCGAGATAGAAGCTTGGGTGGCTACCTATCCATTATGTGACTGATAAGTTGTATACAACTCTATGGACATTTGTCCCGAGTATTGAATACAGTGTGCGCATAACAAAAACTAGGGAACCCCCCACATGAAAACGCCCCATGTTTCACACCAACGGCCCGAGGACGAAAATCTCGGGGTCGGCGCGAATATGGCTTACGGCCTGCAACATGTTCTGACCATGTACGGCGGTATCGTTGCGGTGCCACTGATCATTGGCCAAGCGGCCGGCCTTTCGCCGGCGGACATTGGTTTGTTGATTGCTGCTTCATTGTTTGCGGGGGGGCTGGCGACACTGCTGCAAACCCTGGGTCTACCGTTTTTTGGCTGTCAGTTGCCGCTGGTGCAGGGCGTGTCGTTCTCCGGTGTCGCGACCATGGTCGCGATCGTCAGCAGTGGCGGGGAGGGCGGCTTCCAGTCGGTGCTGGGCGCGGTGATTGCCGCGTCGTTGATCGGCTTGCTGATTACGCCGGTGTTCTCGCGAATCACCAAGTTTTTCCCTCCACTGGTCACCGGCATCGTGATCACCACCATCGGTCTGACGCTGATGCCGGTGGCGGCGCGCTGGGCCATGGGTGGCAACAGCCATGCGCCGGACTTCGGCAGCATGCAGAACATCGGGCTGGCGGCGGTCACGCTGGTGCTGGTGTTGTTGCTGAGCAAGGTCGGCAGTTCGACCATCTCGCGTCTGTCGATCCTGTTGGCCATGGTGATCGGCACGGTGCTGGCGGTGTTCCTCGGCATGGCGGACTTCTCCGGTGTCGCTCAAGGACCGATGTTCGGCTTCCCGACGCCGTTCCACTTCGGCATGCCGACTTTCCACTTCGCCGCGATCCTGTCGATGTGCATCGTGGTCATGGTGACGCTGGTGGAAACCTCGGCGGACATTCTGGCGGTCGGTGAGATCATCGGCACCAAAGTCGACTCCAAGCGCCTGGGCAACGGCTTGCGGGCGGACATGCTGTCGAGCATGTTTGCGCCAATCTTCGGATCGTTCACCCAAAGCGCCTTCGCGCAGAACGTTGGGCTGGTGGCAGTGACCGGGATCAAGAGCCGTTACGTGGTGGCCACCGGCGGCGTGTTCCTGGTGATTCTCGGTCTGCTGCCGTTCATGGGGCGAGTGATTGCTGCGGTGCCCACCTCGGTGCTGGGCGGTGCCGGTATCGTGCTGTTCGGGACGGTGGCGGCGAGCGGGATTCGCACGCTGTCGAAGGTCGATTACCGCAATAACGTCAACCTGATCATCGTCGCGACCTCGATCGGCTTCGGCATGATCCCGATTGCCGCGCCGAACTTCTACGATCATTTCCCGAGCTGGTTCGCGACCATTTTCCACTCGGGCATCAGCTCGTCGGCGATCATGGCGATCGTGCTGAACCTGACCTTCAACCACTTCACTGCCGGCAACTCGGATCAGCAGTCAGTGTTTGCCGCTGCGGAAGAGCGGACCCTGCGTTATCGCGACCTGGCGGCGTTGCGCGAGGGTGACTACTTCAGCGACGGCAAGCTGCACGATTGCGACGGCAAAGAAGTGCCGGTGGTCGAGCCTGATGACCACGATCATGGGCATGGTACGCCGAAGACCCAGATGAAGAGCAGCGAACACGTTTGATCGCTGATTGGGTGAAAAAGGCCGAACTGTAGTTCGGCCTTTTCGTTTGAAGATCAAAAGATCGCAGCCTTCGGCAGCTCCTACAGGGGAACGCATTCCACATGCAGGAGCACCGCAGGCTGCGATCTTTTGACTTTTCGAGCGCCCACAAAAAAGCCCCTGAATCTTTCAATTCAGGGGCTTTGCTATTTGGCTCCACAACCTGGACTCGAACCAGGGACCCAATGATTAACAGTCATTTGCTCTACCAACTGAGCTATTGCGGAATTGGTGCGTATGTTACTGATTCAAAAAGAGAAGTCAAGCAATGGATGTAAATTTTCAGGTGTAGGCAGGACGGACGGTGATTTGTCAGTGATTGGCGGTTACCAGAAAACCATCGGCGGTCTACCATGGGGTCCCGGAAGTGGTCACACGCGCTGCCGGCCATTCGCCGAAAAGGTACGCGCCATGAAGCCTGCAATCCGCAACAACGAGGTGCTCGCATGAGCATCGCGCAAATCAGTCTGCCCAAGGGCGTTGGCCCCCACGCCGAGAAACTCTTCGACGCAATCACTCAGGCCGGCACGGCTGAGGAACTCAATCGCGCTGGCGGCAAAGCCGAAGGTTTCGTGCTCGGCCTGGAAAGCACCAAGGCGATCAAAAGCCATATCGCCGAATCGCTGTACGTCGTGTATGACGATGCCGCGAGTCAGCGCGCGAGCGAACTGGCTTAACTGCCGAAGGTAATCGTTCCGAGCAGTAATTTGGCGTACGCCGCGGTGGCCGCCAGTTGCACCAGCCACAGGGCGAGACCGCCGAGAAACACCCCGGCGGCGACTTGCAGCACCAGGCTTTTTTCGCGTCTGGCCGGGGCGCGGGGGATGAAGTCATCCAGGTCGTCACGGTCGGCGCGCAGGTTGTCGTTTTTCATTTGGGTTCTCACAGAATTCCTGGATGTATATGAAACCTGTGGGAGCGAGCCTGCTCGCGAAT
>Ga0209426_1000424_pt1 | contig 46247 bp, 43 predicted proteins | sample Deesub1362B_J571_FD_187697 | JGI IMG/M metagenome (GOLD analysis project Ga0209426, IMG submission 187697) | Deep oceanic, basalt-hosted subsurface ecosystem from Juan de Fuca Ridge flank, Pacific Ocean, CORK Borehole 1362B_J2.571 (SPAdes)... ...
AGACTCTGGAAGACGCGGGCCAGCCCCTCTCCCGCGGCGACGGCCACCGTTGCGATCTCTGTCGCCGCCATCGGAGCGCGGAGGACCGGAGGTTGCTCCCGGCCCATGACGAACTGCTGATACTGGGCCTGCATGTCTTCGACCACCACGTCCCGCAGGGATCCCAGTTTGACCGCATAACTGAGGGGGACGCCGGGGTCGGGGACGTGGACGTGGACCTTCACCGCCGATGGATCGCCCACCACGAGCGCGCTCTCCCCCATCGCGTCGATGTCCCGCCGGATGGCCTCCACGTCCAACCCGTTGCCGACGATGATGAACTGGACGTCGTACCCGTATCCTTCCTCCTCAGCAGGAGCTGGTGCAGTGGTTGCCAGGTCCACCGCGCGGATGAATCCCAGATCCTCAGCGACGCTCTCCCCTCGCAGATAACGCAACATCCCCTCCAGGATCACGTACAACCCCTGCCCACCGGCGTCCACCACCCCGGCCTCGGCCAGCACGGGCAGGAGGCTCGGCGTCCGAGCGACGGCGTCCTGGGCCCGGCGGACGATTTGCTCGAGGATGAAGATCAGATCTTCAGAGTGGCGGACCGCCTCGGCGGCGGCTTCCGCCACCTCACGGGCCACCGTGAGGATCGTCCCTTCGACGGGGCGGATCACCCCTTTATAGGCGGTCTGCGCGCCCTCCTCCAGCGCGGCGGCCAGATCTTCTCCTGTCATCACCTCTTTCCCGTCCAGGCTACGGGCCATACCCCGCCAGATCTGGGAGAGGATCACCCCCGAGTTCCCCCGGGCGCCCATCAACGCCCCGTGGGCCACCTTGTGGGCGATCGTGCCCACCTCCCGCTCCGGCGACTTGTGCACCTCGTTCCATGCGGACTGCATTGTGAGCACCATATTGGTACCGGTATCCCCGTCGGGCACAGGGAAGACGTTCAGGGCATTGATGGCCTCCTGGTGATGCTGGAGCCAGCCCAGGCCAGCCCTGACCCACTCCTTGAACTCTTGCCCATCCGCCACAAATCGACGTTCTCTTTGCTCTGGCATTCAAACACCCTCTAGTCGGCTGTTCCCAGGTATCCCGATCGGGCGCTGGTCGTCAATCCTGATCGGAGATCCGCACGCCCTGCACGTGAACGTTCACCTCCGCCACGGGAATCCCCAGAGCCTTCTCCACGTTGTACTTCACCACGTTCATCGCGCTGCGGGCGACGGAGGCGATGCGTGTCCCGTACTCGATCACGATATAGAGGTCAATAATGATCCGGTCGTCCTCCACGCGCACGACCACTCCCCGCTTGCTCTCCGGAGAGAGAATGTCGCGGATCTCCGTAGTCAGCCCTTTGGAGACGGTCCCCACGACGCCGTAGCATCGCGTCAACGCCTCGTGGGCGATGCTGGCGATAGCTGCTGGCGAGACCTCGATGCGCCCTCTGGGTTCGCTCTGATCGCTCATCTCGTATCCCCTTCGCGGTTGCACGAAACCGCGTCCTGTGGTATGATTATGCCCGCTTTGAGACCAGGAGGATATGGGCTATGGCGAAATGTGAAATGTGCGGCAAAGGCCCTCAGTTTGGCCACAATGTCAGTCACTCCAACAAGGCGACCAATCGCCGCTTCAATCCCAACATCCAGCGGGTCCGGGTCCAGATCAACGGCCAGACGCGTCGGATGCGGCTGTGCACCCGTTGTCTGAGAACGTTGACCAAGAAAGGGTACTGCTAACCCAAGACCCTCCCCCCTCCTTCCAACGCCGGCCTCACCGCGAGGTCGGCGTTTCGCTTTCCCTCAACCCCGCTTTGGCGGCTGTGCGGAGGGCCTGGATCGCTGCGGACACGCCTTCCTCGGCTCCATAGATCGCCTCTCCGGCGACCAGCATCCGGGCGCCGGCCCGGACCACCTGAGGGGCGGTGTGCGGGGCGATCCCCCCGTCGACCTCTAGCACCGCCGGACTATGGGCCTCGTCCAGCATCCGTCGCACCTCGGCGATCTTGGGGAGCATCGTCTCGATGAACGCCTGCCCCCCGAAACCGGGGTTCACCGTCATCACCAGCACCAGGTCCAGATCCCCCAGAACCTGACTGATCGCCACCGGTGGGGTAGCCGGGTTGAGGGCCACCCCGGCCTGAGCCCCCAAACCGCGGATCGTCTGCAGGACCCGGTGGAGGTGGACGCAGGCCTCTACCTGAACGGTGAGGATGTCCGCCCCGACCTCTACGAACCGTTCCAGGTATCGCTCCGGCTCCACGATCATCAGGTGGACGTCCAGCGGGAGGCGGGTGACCCGGCGCAGAGCGGCCACTACCGGCAGGCCGACGGTGATGTTGGGGACGAACCGGCCATCCATCACATCCACGTGGATCGCGTCCGCCCCCGCCGCCTCCGCCTCGGCGACGGCGTCGGCCAGCCGAGCGAAGTCGGCCGAAAGTATGGAAGGTGCGATGCGAACACTGGGACGAGCCATCGAGGGGATATGATACAACGGAACAAAAAGAAAATCAAGCAGGCAAAGTGGGGTTAGGAAGGGTGAAATTCGCCGCCGAGGCGCAGAGTTCTCTCAGACGGGTTTCACCACTCTAATTTTGCATCCTCCTCATCTATGCTATAATCCCTACCGTCATACCGGCGGATAGGCAATGGACCGAGGGGAACTGGTCATCAAAGGGATCCGCCAGGGGCTGTTGATCACCCTGGGGGAGGGGTCCTGGGAGGACCAACTGGCCCAGTTGGAGCGGCGGCTGAGCCAGGGGGCTACCTTCTTCCGCGGGGGGCGCGCTGCGCTGGACGTGGGGGATCGGCGGCTGGGCCCGGCGGAGATCGATCAGGTGTGCGAGTTACTGGCCCGATACGAGGTCGAACTGTGGGCTCTCCTCAGCCCGCGGGACGAGACCGCGCTCGCCGCTGCCCGTAAGGGGCTCGCCGTCACCCTGGCCCAGAAAGAGCCGGAGGCCCCTCCATTGGACGAGCCTGTCGGCGCGCTGGTGGTGAGGCGGACGCTCCGCTCGGGCCAGAGGATTCATCATTCGGGCGATGTCGTCGTGCTCGGGGATGTGCATGCGGGGGCGGAGATCGTCGCCGGAGGGCACGTCGTCGTGTGGGGGAAGCTGCACGGCACCGTCCACGCTGGGGCGATGGGAGACGAAGAGGCCGTCGTCTGCGCGCTGGACCTGGCACCGACCCAGCTGCGCATCGCTGGCTACCTGGCCCGCTCTCCGGAGGAGAGGCAGAGCCGCCCGGTGCCGGAGGTCGCCCGGGTGCGCGATGGCAAGATCGAGGCTGTGCCCTGGCATCAGCGGTGAGAGGGGGAAAATGGCCGGAAAAGTGATCACCATCACCTCAGGCAAGGGAGGCGTGGGAAAGACCACCGCCACGGCGAACCTGGCCGTGGCCCTGGCGATGAGGGAGCAGCGCGTCGTCGCCATCGACGCCGACATCGGCCTGCGCAATCTGGACGTGATGATGGGGTTGGAGAACCGGATCGTCTACGACCTGGTGGACGTGGTGGAAGGCCGGTGTCGGCTACGGCAGGCGCTGGTTCGGGACAAGCGGCTTCCGGAGCTCTTCCTTCTTCCCGCCGCCCAGACGCGGGACAAGACCGCCGTGAGCCCCGAGGACATGGTCCGCGTGTGCGACGAACTGCGCCAGTCGTTCGACTACCTCATCATCGACTCGCCGGCTGGCATTGAGCAGGGGTTCCGCAACGCTGTGGCACCGGCGGATGAGGTCATCATCGTCACCAACCCGGAGATCGCCGCGGTGCGCGACGCCGACCGGGTCATCGGCCTGCTGGAGGCCGAAGAGAAGGGGCCGATCCGGCTGATCATCAATCGGCTCAAGCCGGAGATGGTCCGTCGAGGGGATATGCTGACCAGCGAGGACGTGCTGGAGTTGCTAGCCATCGAACTGATCGGTATCGTTCCGGAGGATGAGACGGTGATCACCGCCGCCAACACCGGCCGCCCCGTTGCCCTCTCCGACGACAGCCTGGCTGGACGGGCCTTCCACAACATCGCCCGCAGGCTGCTCGGCGAAGAGGTCCCCTTCGCCCCGCTCCGCGAACCGGGCCTCCTGGAACGGCTCCGCGACTGGTTTGGCCGGAAGGAGGGTGAGCCATGAAGTTCCTGGATCGCTTCCGCCGTCGCCGCGAACCCCCCAGTGGCGAGGTCGCCCGGGAGAGGCTGCGGCTGGTCCTGACCTATGACCGGACCAGCATCTCCCCCGCCCTCCTGGAGACCCTCAAGGATGAGATCATCTCCGTCATCTCCCGCCACGTCCCCATCGACCCGGAGCGGGTAGAGGTCACCTTCAAGGAAGGGGCACGGGAGCACCAACTGGTAGCCCATATCCCCCTGCGCCCTACGGGCCGGGGGCGGAGGAGATAATGGGGCCATCGTGCGGTGGCCTTCCTCCAAGGCGTGATTCAAAACGAACCACGCGCGTTCATCAACGCCGGAAGGAGGGGCCGCCCGTGCGGTGAGTTGGCTATGCGTGACACTCCCTTCTGGCGCCGCTTTGATTACCTCCTGGTCGTCGTGATGCTGCTCCTTGTCGCCCTGGGCGTGGCGATGGTCCGCAGCGCCAACCAGGGCACCCCCGACCTGGCCGACCTCTGGCTGCGCCAACTCCGGTTCGCCGCGGCCGGGTTGGTCCTCTTCTTCGTCATCGCCGCCCTTCCCTACGAGTGGTTCCGACACGTCTGGTGGGCGGGCTACCTCCTGGCGCTGGGTTCGCTCGTCCTCGTCCTCTTCATCGGCGAAAGCGAGATCGGCGACGTGCGGCGATGGTTCTACATCGGCAACTTCCGTCTCCAGCCCTCCTATCCGGCGCTGCTCCTTCACATCGTCGCCACCTCCGCCGTTCTCGACCACCGCTCCCGTAAGGAGCGACGGCTGGAGGTGGAAGGGGAAGAAAGCCCAGAACGGCCCGGCCTGGCGCTCTACCTTCTCTCCGGGGCGATGGCAACGGTCCTGGCCGGGCTCGTCTTCCGGGAGCCGGACCTCAGCACGGCTGTCATCTTCGTCATCGTGTGGGGAGCCATCGCGTTCGTCTCGGGCGTTCGTCTCCTCTATCTGGGGCTCACCGGCCTGGCCGGTTTGGCCGCAGCGATCCCCCTGTGGCGGATTATGGAGGACTACCAGCGGGAGCGGATCCTGGTCTTTCTCAACCCGGCGCTGGATCCGGAGAAGCTCTATAACCTTCGTCAAGCGTTGATCAGCATCGGCTCTGGCGGGTTGTGGGGACGCGGCTACGGGATCGGCAGCCAGAGTCAGCTGCACTTCCTCCGTGTGCGCCACACCGACTTCATCTTCTCCGTCGTCGGGGAGGAGTTGGGGTTCATCGGCACGATGTTGCTTCTATTCCTTTTCTGCCTGCTGGCCTGGCGGATCTTCCGCGCCGCGCTCCTGGCCCGCGACCGGTTCGGGCGGCTGTTGGCGGTCGGCGCGGGCGCGGTGGTCTTCTTCCCCCTCATCGTCAACATCGGGATGAACATCGGGCTGTTGCCGGTGACGGGGCTTCCCCTCCCTTTCATCAGTTATGGCGGCAGTGCCCTCCTTACCTATATGGCGGCGATGGGGTTGGTGGAGGGAGTGGCGATGAGAAGGAAGGAGCGTGGGTGATTGGGTGGTTAGGGGACCGGGTATGGTGACGGTGGGGCTGACACGGCGGGGAAGCCGGCGGGAGACGGTGGCTGCGGCCTTGGAGGCTGTTGCGGATCAGGTGGACCTGGAGGGTGTCCGCCGGATCCTGGTCAAGCCCAACTTCGTCGCCACCGATCGTCCGCTGGCCGCCACCCACGTCGACGCGGTCCGGGCGGTGCTGGACTTCCTCCGCGCCCGATACGACGGGTCCATCGTGGTCGCCGAGGGAGCGGCCCTCTCCCCCACATGGGACGGGTTCCGCAATTACGGCTACGAGTCGCTGGTGAAGGAGTACGGGGTCACGCTGCTCGACCTCAACGCCGACGATACGGTAGAGGTGGCGGTCTACGACCGACGACTGCGCCCGATGCGGCTGCGGCTGGCCTGTACAGCCGTCGAGGCCGACTTCCGGATCTCGATCTGCCCCCCGAAGACGCACGACACGGTGGTCGTGACCCTCGCTATCAAGAACATAGTGATGGGCTCGCTGGTGAACCCCCATGCCGACCGACGCGCCGCGGCGGGGCCCGGTCGAGGAACGTTGGCGCGGATCGGCCGAATGGTCCCCGGTCGACTCCGCCGGTCGTCGCTGGCAGAGCGGGTCAAGGGCACTCTCCTCGGCGGGCCCTCTGGTTCTCAGAAGATGGCGATGCACCAGGGGATCCCGGTCATCAATCTGAACCTGGCGCTGGTGGCGCAGGTCGTCTGGCCGGACCTGGCGGTGATCGATGGGTGGGAGGGGATGGAGGGGGAGGGACCAGGGCACGGCGACCCGGTCCCGTGGCGGATCGCCATCGCCGGAACCGACCCGCTGGCGGTGGACGCGCTGACCGCCCACCTGATGGGCTTCGAGCCGGAAGGGATCGGCTACCTCCATTACTGCCACCGGCTCGGGCTGGGCACCGCCGACCTGGAGGAGATCCGGACGGTGGGCGACCTGGAGCCGGACGCTGCCCTTCGTCCCTTCCGCCCTCATCCAACCGTGGGGGAGCAGCGGCGGTGGGAGTTGCCGGAGGCGGAGGAACTGCTGGGACTCGGATGAGTCCGGCGGCGGATCTCTAGATTGGCCGCGAGGAGGGGATCACCTAGGTTCCCGTGGAGGGGACACATCCGCGCCCGGCCGCTCAACGCGGCCGTTGGACTACCGTCAAGGCGAGCGCCGCGGCGTTCGGCACATCCTCGAAACGGCGGATCATCCCAGCCAGCGCTTCTACCCGCTCCGGCTTCAACACTTGACCCACCAGCCAGCGGAACTTCCGCTCCAGGCTCTCCTCGTCCCAGCAGCGCTGCGGATAGTTGATGTCCCCTTCGACGATCCCGGAATCCAACTCCCGGCCGTCCCGCAACCGGACCACGACGCGGCTGGCGAACCGGCCGCGCGGGTCGCCCTCCAACGCCAGCCGCTCCAGTTCGTTCATCTCCTCTGTCTCGACGGCCTCGACGCGCCGGGCCAGCGACCGCACCCGCTCGTCCGTCAGGCGTGGCTCCAGCACCTGCTTCGGCCCCACCTCGCCGTCGAACAGGAAGACCGCCAGAGGCCAGGCCAGGTTGAACTGGGCCTCCTCCGTGGTGGTCGGCAGCCGGGTGCCCAGGCGGACCGCCTCGTGGAACGCTTCGACCCGGATCCGCTCCACGTCCTCTGGCCCGAAGCCGTGCTCCTCCACCAGCCGCCGCAACCCCTCCAACGCCGGATGGGTCCACGCGCAGCAGGCGTACCGCTTCCAGGCCAGGCCGTCCACCATGATATAGCGCTCCCCGATGTCGGTCACCCACTCCTGCACCTCCGGGAAGCCGAACAGGCTGGGTATGCCCGTGAACCCCTCGGCCGCCAGTTGGGCGGAGAGGATGCCGGTCATCGCCCCCCACCCGATGCCGTGTTTGACCATCGCCGGATGGTCGATATCGCGCATCATCGGCAGGTTGGGGGCGTGGTACTCGGCGATGCCCAGGGCGTGCTGCACTCGCTCCGGAGGCAACCCCATCAGGTGGGCCGCCACCGCCGCGCAGGCCACAGATCCCCATGACCCGCAGGCCTGGTAGACCTCGTGGGTGGCGTGCCAGATGCGGGCGGCCCGGTGGGCCACCTCGTAGCCGACGACCATCGCCGTGAGCATCTCCGCCCCGCTGGCCCCCCTCGCCTCGGCCAGCGCCAGCGCGGTGGGGAAGATCTGGACCCCGGGGTGGCCCTTGGTGTAGATCGCGCAATCGTCGATGTCCACCGCGTTGGCTGCGTACCCGTTGGCGAAGGCGGCCCCCACCGCCGACGCCTTGCGGCCCGTGGTCAGGACGGTCGATTCCTCCCCGGGCCACACCCGGTGGGCGAACTCGGCGGTGATCCGGCTGACCCGGGCCGGGATGCCCGCCAGGGTCGCCCCCAGGGTGTCCATCAGGGCCAGCCGCGCCGTCCGCCGGACCTCCGCCGGGAGGTCATCCCAGGTAACACCCGCCACAAACTCCGCTACGGCCTGTTCACCGTTCATTCGGCCTGCTCCAGAATGTATCGGATTTCCTCCTTGACGCTATCCGGCAGCGGCTCCGGCTCGTGCTCCTCGATGATCGCCAGTGTGCGCTCCCGCAGCCGGTCGCCCAAACGCTTACCTCCCTTCGCCGCCCATTCTCCCACCCGGTCCCGGCTGAAGAGGGTGGGTTGCCAGAAGCGGCGGAAGTTCTTCAGCGTGTGTTTGTGGCTGAGGAAGTGGCCGCCTGGCCCCACCTCGTGGATCACGTCGATGGCGAGCGACTCCGGATCGAGCGAGACGCCGTCGGTGAACCGGCGCATCATGTCGATCACCTCCGCCGTGAAGACGATCATCTCCGGCGAGGTGGTCAACCCGGCCTCCAGGTAGCCGACGTCGTGGACCAGGTTGGTCCCGGTCAGCAGCGCCACCAGCACGGAGAAAGCGGCGTCGGCGGCGGCCTGCTCATCCATCACGCAACTGTCGGAGTGACCGGCGTAGCCCCACGTGGGCAGCCCGTAGTACCGCCCCATCTCCGCCACCAGCACCCGCGCCAGTTGGAACTCCGGCGCGCCGTACACGCTGATAGTGGTCTTCATATCCATATGGTGGAGGCCCTGACCGTACACGAAGGGCGCGCCCGGTCGCTTAAGTTGGTGCATCACCAGGCTGGAGAGCACCTCGGCGTTGCCCAGGGCCAACCCTCCCGCCAGCGTCACCGGGGCGGTCCCGCCCATCATCGGGGCGGGGGAGTGCACGATGGGGAGGCTCTGCTCGGCCATATAGAGCAGTTTGGCCGTGGCGGTGTCGGAGTGTTTGAGGGGGGTGGACGGCTCGGAGTACAACAGCAATGTGGGGTTCATCCGCAGCGCGTCGATCCCGCCGGCAGCGGCCGCCGCCATCGCCACGATCGCCTCCGCATCGGCCTTGTCGTCGCACACGAAGACGATCGGCTTGGTCGTGTGCTCCAGCATCAGCGCGAACTGGTGCCGGTACGGGTTGGCCTGGCCCAGGTCGGAGGGGATGCCCATCGACATACAGAAGGTCAACTGGGGAAGGGCGTCCACCACGTGGATGCAATCCACTACGTCGGCCAGGGTGAAGGGACGCCGCTCGCCGGTCCGCGGGTCGAGGTAGTTCGGACAGTCCGAACCGGTGCCGAAGTTGACCACGCGCCCCTCCAGCGGGGCCACCACTCGATTGCTCCCGCGACCACAGAGGGCGACGCGCGAGGGAGCCTGCTGGAGGGCCCACTCCACCAGGCCCGGCGGGAAGCGGACCAGGTTCTCGTCGGTGACCCAGGCCCCTGCCTCCCGCAGCAGATCCAACGCGTCCTGGTTGTACACGCGGACCCCGGTGCGGCGCAGGATCTCCAGCGAAGCGTGGTGGATCGCCTCACACTGTTCGTCGTCCAGCATCCTCATCCGCGGAAACGCCAGGGTGTCGTAGTTCATCCTCCGTGTCCTCCTTCTGCGGTTTCGCCTGCGAAGTCCTCAAGACCCAGTTCTCGCAGTTTCTCCAACGTGGGCCGCCCTTCGGCGTCCCATCCCATCGCTGTGTAGAAGTCGCCGACCAGTTTCTGAATGTCCACCACCATCCCCTGCGTGGGGCCCGGGTCGGTGACCCGCTCCTCGGTGAACCGATCCGGCAGGTCGTCGTCCTCCGGCTTGGCACCGAGGCGTAGGTCGAACAGCCGCTCCAGGTTCAGGATCCGCTCGCCCACGAGGGCCAACTCCTCCCCACTCACCTCCCAGCCGGTCAACGCGGCCACCAGTTCCGCCTCGTTCTCCAGCCGGAAGTCGCACAAAACGGAGAGGATGGGCACCTTGCACATCCCCAGCGAGTCAATGACGGCGGAGACGGCCATCGTCCGTTTGACCAGCGCTCCCTTTCCCTCCGCCGCCAGCCGGTCCACCGCCTTCTCGGTGCCGAACCACTCCCGGCCCTCCTCGGGGTCCCACCGGAGTTCCGGCAGGGCGTAGACGCTGGTCCAATCCCCGCCCCGGGTGGAGACGGCGTACCCCAGGGCCGACCCCAGCGCGCCCCGGGGGTCGTAGGCGGTGAGTTCCATCCCTTTGACGTGCAGCGCGTAGGCCTCCGCGCCCCGTCCGATGAGGCGGGCCGCCCGCTGTACCCCCTCCGCCAGGACCGCGCCGAACCCCTCGCGGCGGGCGATCCGGCGCATCATCGCTTCCATCGCCTCGGCGTTCCCCCAGGTGAGTCGAACGCCGTCCGTATCCCGCTCGGTGACGATGCCCCGCTCGTAAAGTTCCATCGCGAACGCCAGGACCCCCGCCACCGAGATCGCATCAAGGCCCAGATCGCCCGCAAGGTTGTAAAGGTAGAGCAACGCCTCGGGGTCGTCCAGGCCGCACTTGGCCCCCAGGTTGACGATCGGCTCGATGTCGGGCCGCTCCCCTCGGGTCCCGGCGTACCGGCCCCGTTTGATCTCGATCTCCGCCTTGCAGTGGACCGGACAGCGGTAGCAGGAGCGGGGACGGGTGACGTAGTCGATGAGCCGCTTGCCGTCGATGCGGGATGCCCCCTCGAACCGCACCCGCTGGTAGTTCTGCGTGGCGAGCAGCCCCATCTCGTCGGCCCATTCGACGAAGGCGCTGTTGCTGTAGCGGGCGTAGATCTCGTAGCGGGGGGCGTTGCGGATCCGGTCCAGGTAGGCGCGGACCACCTGACGGGCGCGGGGATCGGCCTTGGGTCGGCCCTTTGGGGCCGATACGACGATGGCCTTGAGGTTCTTCGAGCCCATCACGGCCCCCATCCCCGTCCGCCCGGCGGCGTGGCGGGTGCCGGTCATGATGCAGGCATACCGGACCCGGTTCTCGCCCCCCGGCCCGATGACGAAGAGACGGACCCCATCGCCCAGTTCGGATCGGATCCGCTCGGCCGCGTCGCGGGAGTCGAGCCCCCACAGGTCGCCGGCATCCCGGAGTTCCACGTCCTCCTCACCGATCCAGAGAAGCACGGGGCGCGAGGCGCGGCCACGGACGACGACCGCCTGGTACCCGGCCGCCCGCAGCGCCGCGCCGAAGTGCCCGCCGACGTTGGAACTGCCCAGGAGGCCGGTCAGCGGGGATCGAGCACCGACGTGCAGCCGAGAGGAGGCGGGGGCCTCCGTGCCGGTCAACAGACCGCAACTCAGCACGAGGACGTTCTCCGGCCCCAGCGGGTCCACCTCCGGCCCGAGGTTCTTGGCCAGCAGCCAGGCGTTGATCCCCCGCCCGCCCAGAAACCGTCGCACGAGCGACTCCGGTAGGTCACTCTGCTCAACCCGCTCCTCGCTCAGATCGACCGTCAACAATCTCCCTACGAATTCCACATCTCCCTCCGAACGGAAACGTTCTCACCACAGAGACAGAGAGGACACAGAGAAACTCAGAAAACAGAGAGAACTCTGTGCTCTCTGTGCCTCTGTGGTGAAACTTCAAGCCTGCTTCAAGATGGCCGCGATCTTCTTCGCCGCGCCCTCCGGCAGCGGGACCGGCTCGTGGGTCGCCAGGATCTGGCGGAGCCGCTCACGGACCCGATCGAGCATCGTGGGCGCGCCAGCCGCCTGCCAGGTGACCCACGGATCCCTGTCCATCAGCGTCGGCACCCAGATCTCAGACCGACATCGCCGCGCCGTCTCTTTGGCGGAGAGGAATTCCCCGCCCGGACCGACCCGGTCGATCAGGTCCAGCATCAGTGTGTCGTCGCTGACCTCGACGCCGCGCATAATCCGCCGGACCATCCCGATGATCTCGTCGGTCATCACCACCATCTCCAGCGAGCCGATGTCGGCGCAGTCGAGAAAACCGACGTCGTGAATCAGCGTCGCGCCGCTCAGCCCGGAGAGGACCACCTGCACCGTACTCTCGATCGCCGCCTGCAGGTCGACCACCTTCGCCTCGGACGCCCCGGCGGTGCCCATAAAGGGGATGCCCAGGTAGCGGGAGATGTCGGACATCGCCGCGCTGTAGAGGCTCATCTCCGGGCCGCCGTAGGCCGGCCGCCCGGTGCGCAGGTCGGTCGGCTGGGGGACGCCGCCGATGCAGACCCGCGTCCCCCGTCGCTTCAGTTGGATGATCGCCAACCCGCTCAGCGCTCCCGCCAGGTAGATGACCAAGAGACCTGCCCCGGTGATGGGCGCAGTGGAGCCCGCCGTGCCGCCGCCCAGGTAGACGATCGGCAGGTCGTGCTCCGCCGCCCAGAGGACGTTCGCCAGGTCCTCGTCGGTGTGCACGAGGGGGGCCTGGAAGGTGGAGAAGAAGGCCAGGAAGGGCCGGCGGCGCAGGGACGGTTCGTCGCCGGCCACCGCCAGCGCGATCTCGTAGATCAGGCGGACGTTGTCCACCGAGTAGGCCCAGGGCAGGACCGGTTTGACGGTGTTGGCGACCATCTCCGCGAACTCGAACACCGGGGCCAGGTGGTGCGGCACGTCGTCGATCAATCCCAGGCCCATCACGTAGTCGATATTCTCCAGCGCGTCGCACACCCGGGCGACGGTGCCGGGGTCGCCCCGACGGACCTTCCGCCGTTCGCCCGTCTCGGGGTCGATGAAATACGTGCAGGTGGGGCCGGGGCCGAAATAGACCCGATCCGGCACCACCTGGATGCGAGGTCGGCCGTCCCGTCCCCAAAGGGTAAAGGAGCGGGGCGTGGCGGCGACGGCGTCCTGGATGATGTGTGGTGGGATGCGCACCCGCACCCCTTCGACGTCGGCACCTGCTGCCGCCAGGAGGTCGCGCGCCTCCTCGTTGAGCACGTTGACCCCCGTGCGCTGGAGGCACTCCAGGGTCGCCTGATAGACCCTCTCGATCTGCCGGTCGGACAGCACGCGGAACTGCGGCGTCTGATGTGCGGCGTAGTTCGCTTCCATACAAACTCTCTCCTAGAAGGTTTACCACAGAGACGCAGAGGACACAGAGTCTCTCTAATTTATGAGATCCTCTGTGTCCTCTGTGCCTCTGTGGTTCTTCCCCCCCTCCCGCGCTCGGACGAGGGCCAGGGTTCGGGCCATCTCGTTGCTCACCACCATCACTCCCTCGTCCACCCCCATCCCAGGCTTAGCCAGCATCATCGCCGGTCGCGTCGCCAGGGCGACGTGCACGGAGACGCGGGCCGAGACGTCGGTCTCGACGCAACTGCCGCCGAGGAAGGCCTCTACCCCTCCGCGCTTGCAGGTCAGGACAGCCTCGACCGCGTTGTGGACGCTGCCCAGGTCCGGCATCTTGACCTGGATCAGATCGGCAGCTCCTGCCTCGACGAAAGCCTGGATGTCCTCCAGGGTGTTCGCCCACTCGTCCGCCACCAACTGGACGCTCATCCCGCGCATCCGGACGTACTCCCGCAGCCGGGCCATCGCCTCGATCTGTGCCTCTCGGGTCTCCAGGATCAACGGGCTCTCGACCCGCAGCGGGTACGGCTGCGCCGCCTTCTCCAGCGCGTAGAGGCGGCCCAGGAGCCGACCCAGGTCGTTGTCACAGATCCGCCCCAGCGCGCCGTGTACGTCCAGGTGGATGGTGGGCCGGTAGTCGGCTCCTCCCAACTCCTGGATGCGGGCCCTCAGCCAGCGGACGTACTGGACCAGTTTGGTCCCGTCCTGGCCGACCTGCGATGGGATGTCGTCCACCAGGGCGTGGGGGAGGGAGGCCAGGCGGCGGACGATCATCTTCTCGGCGTTGGCGTACCGGTCGGTTCCCGACTGGGCGTGGATGGGGACGGGTTCGGTGGGCGGGGGCAGCTCCCACTCCTCGGCGATCACCTCCGCCATCGTCACGCCGCGGGCCATCGCCACCGCCGCCAGCAGCGCCTGGCTGACGCCGTAGCGGACGGCGGTGTGGAGCGGCCGTTCGACCGTCACCCGCTCCACCGGTGCCAGGCCTTTCTCGGTCCCTTCGACCGCCGCCTCCAGGAGCCGGGCCGGGGTGGTGAGGAAGTCCCGCCGGGAAAAGCCCTCCTTCGGTCGTTCCACCTCGACCGGCTCCGTCAGCCGGTCGATCTCCTCGGCCAGCGGGCGGAACGCCAGAACTTTCCTCCCCTCCAGGATGGGCGCAACCGTCCGGCGGATCGTCGCCTCTCCCTCCCCTGCCCGAAAGACGGGATCCCGCCCGGCCTTGCCCGCGTAGGCCACGCCGACGCAATCCCCCCACGCCACCCGTCCGTCGTCCAGCACCAGGCCCACCGAGAGGGCTTCCGCCACCTCCCGCACGGCACGGAAGCCGGGGGTCGCTGGCGGAGCCGTGTACCGCTCCGAAAGGGGGACAGAATCCGCCTGGAGGGCCTCCAGGTCCTCGCAGTAGTAGCCACCGACGGCAGGCACGGTGAGGAGGCGGGCGATGGTGACGGTCATGAAACACCTCAGGGCGTGATGACGACCCGAACGCCGTCGCCGTATTCTTCCATCCGGTCCATCACCCTGTTGATCGCCGCACCGTCCAGCGGCACCGTCTCGGTGATGACGCCCGACAGGTCCAGCACACCCCGCCGCGCCAGTTCGATCAGCGTCGGTAGTTCATGGGCCAGGTGGTCCGACGAGCCGACGAGGGTCGCCTCACGGCAGATCAGTTCGCGATAGGTGTTGAGAGCGACCTCCTCATCGGTCAGGCCGACCATCACCGCGCGCCCGAAGATGGCCAGGGATTCGATGCACTGACGAATCACCTTCGGCAGGCCGACCAGGTCCAGCGCGACATCGACACCGCGCCCACCGGTCATTCGGCGGATCTCGGCGACCGGGTCGCTCTCGGCGGCGTTGATGGGGACAGCGCCGAACTGCGCGGCCATCTGAAGCCTGCGCGGATGGATGTCCACCGCGTAGACCTCGAGCGCGCCGAAGGCACGCGCCAGTTGGACCGCCGACATACCCAGCCCACCGACGCCGAAGACGGCCACCGTATCGCCGGGAGCCACGCGGCCCTGGCGCAGAGCGTGGAACGAGGTGGCCGACGAGCACATCATAATCGCGCCGTGCTCAAAGGGGATCTCCTCCGGCAGCCGGAAGGCGTTGCGAGCGGGTAGAACGATGTACTCGGCATAGCCACCGTCGCGGTTCTTTCCCAGCATCTGGCCGGTGGTGCAGAATTGCTCGTTGCCCTGGCTGCAGTAGAGACAGTCGCCGCAGGTGACCATATAATGCAGGCAGACCCGGTCGCCGGGTTTGACGGTGTGGACCTCTGCACCGACCTGCTCGACAACGCCAGCGACTTCGTGGCCCAGCGTCAGGGGGATCGGATGGACCGGGGACACGCCCGCGCGGTAGTGGACATCGGAATGGCAGATGCCAGCGGCCTTGACCCGCACCAGCACGTCGCGTGGGCCAACCTCTGGCACAGGGATCTCCTGCATCTCCAGCGGCCGACCTACCTCGACCAGCCGAACGGCCTTCATCCTCATCGTATTCCCCTTTCCGGTTGGACCTTCAACGATGGCCTTCCCTTCACCCGCGCCTCACGCCTCTCGCACGTCCACGATCTCGTGGCCCTCCACCTGTGAGAGGGCGGTCACGACCTCTTTTTGGGCGATTCCCCGAATCTTCACCACCGCGTCCCAGTAGCCTGGCTTCCTGGGGGCCGGAGCACCGCCTAGAGCGAGGATGCCCCAACCCTGAGCGCTGACGGCCGTCACCAGTTTCGCCAGTTCCCCTCTCACATCCGGCATCCGCACCGTCACCCGCACGGCCGGGACGCCTGCCGCCATCATCTCCGCCAGATGGGCCAACAAGTCGACCTCGGTGATGATGCCGATGACAATGTTCTCGTCCACCACCGGCAGGCAGCCGACCCGGTGCTCCACCATCGTGCGGGCTGCCTCCTCCACCGGCACGTCCGGGCCAACGGTGATCACCTCGTCCGCTGGCACCATCACGTCCTTGAGGGTGAGCCGGGAGAGGTAGTCGGCGATCTCCCAGACGTTGAGGCTGCCCAACCGTCCCGGATCGACCAAGAGGGTCTGCCGAGTGACCAGGCCCAGCAGCCGCTTCCCCTCGCCGACCACCGGCAGATGCCGGAGGTTGTTTTCGCCCATAAAGCGGCGAGCCTCCACCACCGACATGTCCGGATCGGCCATCAGCGGGTGGCGGGTCATGTAGTCCCTAACCAGCATCGCGTACCTCCTCGCTCACTACGGCCTCCATCCGCCGCAACTGCTCCAGGGGAATGTGGCACAGGATACGGTGCTCTTCAGTGTCCGCCTGCCAGGGCGGTGGTTCGACTTCGCAGATCCGCCCGCCATCCGGTAGCCACTCCCGCCGGGGGCAGCGGGTGTGGAAGCGGCACCCGCTGGGTGGGTTGAGCGCGCTGGGCACGCTGCCGGAGAGGCGGATCTGCCGCTGCTCGGCGGTGGGATCGGGGATGGGCACGGCGGAGAGGAGTGCCTCGGTGTAGGGGTGGTAGGGTGGGGCGTAGATCGCCTCCGCCGGGCCGATCTCGACGATCTGGCCCAGGTACATCACGGCGATGTCGTCACAGAAGAACCGGACCACGCTCAGGTCGTGGGCGATGAAGAGCATCGTCGTGCCCAGTTCCCGCTGGACCTCCAGCAGGAGGTTGAGGACGGCGGCCTGGACCGAGACGTCGAGGGCGGAGACGGGCTCGTCGCAGAGGACCAGTTCGGGGCGGGCGGCGATGGCTCGCGCGATGGCGACCCGCTGCTTCTCCCCTCCGCTCAACTGGCGGGGAAGCCGGTCGTAGTAACTGGCGTCCAGTTTCATCAGGTTGAGGAGCCGGATCACCTCATCCTTCACGCGGTCTTTAGGCACCGCCCTGAACCGCCGCAGGGGACGGGCGATCTGGAAGCCGACGGTGAAGGACGGATTGAGCGTGGCATCCGGGTTCTGGAAGACCATCTGGATGTTGCGGATCAGGTCGAGATCGCGCTTGGAGACAGGGACGGAGATATCGAACCCCATAAACTCCATCCCGCCGCCGCTCAACTTCTCTAGGCCGATGATGGCCCGCACCAGCGTGCTCTTGCCACATCCCGACTCGCCGACGATCCCCAGGGTCCGTTGCTTGGGCACGTGGAAACTGACCCCGTCCACCGCCTTGACCACCGGCTTCTCCCGGCTGAACAAGCGGCGGGCGGGGACCGAGTAGTAGACCCGGGCATCCTGGACGGTGAGGATGGTCTCCGTGGGCTCTCGTTGCGGCTCGTGGACGGTCGCTTCCTTTCGCCAGCGCGCGGCGAGGGCTTCCTGCCCTTTGCTGGCGACCTCATCGGCGAAGAAGCAGCGTACCCAATGGCCGTCGGTCAGCCGCTTCAGGGGTGGTCGGCGTTCAGCACACTCCGGTCGGGCGAAGTCGCAGCGCGGCTCGAAGACGCAGCCCGGCGGCAACCGGTTCGGCGGGGGGACGCGGCCCCGGATGGGATGGAGGTAACTGCTGGCCTTCTCCATCCCCAGCCGGGGCACGCAGCGCATCAGCCCCAGCGTGTATGGATGGGAGGGGTGGAGGAAGATCTCCTCGGCTGCTGCCCGCTCGACCACCTCTCCGGCGTACATCACCGCCACCTTGTCCGACACGCGGGCGATGACGCCCAGGTTGTGACTGATGTACATGATCGCGGTGTCGAACTCCTCCTGCAGGTCGTTGATCAGGTCGAGCACCGCCGCCTCGACCGTCACATCCAGCGCCGTGCTCGGCTCGTCCATAATCAAGAGCGCCGGGTCGTTCAGCAGGGCCATCGCGATGACCACGCGCTGCTGTTGACCACCCGAGAGTTGGTGGGGATACCGGCGCATCACGTTGGCGGGGTCCGGCATGTAGACCCGTTCCAGCATCCGGATGCACCGCTCCTCTGCTTCGTCCTTCTTCATCCGCCGGTGGACGATGAGTACCTCGGCCATCTGGTCGCCGATGCGCAGGGAGGGATTCAGCGCCTGCATCGGGTCCTGATAGACCATCGCGATCCGGTCGCCGCGGAGTCTGCGCAGTTCCCGCTCCGATCGACCCACGAGGTCCTGTCCCTGGAAGAGAATCCGTCCACTGACGATGCGGCCGTTCCGCCCGAGGAAGTTGACGATGCCGAAAGCGACGGTGCTCTTGCCGCACCCCGACTCGCCGACGATCCCCAACGTCTCGCCGCGCCCGATCTCGAAGGAGACGTCGCGGACGGCGGTCACCTCCCCGTAACGGGTCTCGTAGGAGATGGCCAGGTTCTCCACGCGGAGGATCGGGACTTCGCGTGGGCTACCGACTCCGGGTCGTTCCGTTGCCACCGTAGACTACCTCCTGCCCGCTTACTGATACCGCATTGTCTCTTCGCGCAGCCCGTCGGCGAAGAGGTTGAGCCCGACGACCAGGCTGGCGATCGCCAGCGCCGGCCAGAGCACGCCCAGCGGATTGGTCCAGATGTACTTGCGCGCCTCGCTGATCATCCCTCCCCAGTCGGGGGTCGGCGGCGGCAGGCCCAACCCCAGGAAGCCCAGGGTGCCGATGGCGAAGATGGCGTAGCCCACGCGCAGGAGCGCGTCGATGATCAAGGGGCCCCGGGCGTTGGGCAGGATCTCGACGAACATGATGTAGAGCGCGCTCTCCCCCCGGGCCTCAGCCGCGCGGATGTAATCCCGCGTGCGGATGTCCAGCGTCAGCCCTCGGACCAGCCGGGCGATGCCCGGCGCGCCGACGAAGGTGATCGCCAGCACGACGTTGAGGGGGGATGGACCGATGGCGGCGATGATGATCAGGTAGAGCAGGATGGTCGGGAACGCCATGACGGCATCGAGGATGCGCATCACGATCTCGTCGACGATGCCGCCGAAGTAGCCACCTACCAGCCCGAGGACCGTGCCGACGATCACCGAGGCGAGCACCGAGACCGGGGCCAGGATGAGGATGACGCGGCTACCGTAGATGAGGCGGGAGAGGATGTCGCGGCCCAGGTTGTCGGTGCCCAGGGGGTAGGTGGGGGAGGGCCCCTGGTTGATCGCCGAGGCGTCCTGGGCCAGCGGGTCGTGCGGGGCCAGGAGCGGGGCGAAGATGGCGACGAAGACCCAAAAGAGGACGATGGCCAACCCGACGGCCGCCGTGGGCGAGCGCAGGACGATCGAGATGCTTTCCCAGAACTTACGCAGTCGGCTCTTCTTCTCGGTCTCCATTGTCACCCCACCGTCACGTGTACCGGATGCGCGGGTTCAAGAACGTGTAGATAATGTCGGCCACCAGTTGTGAGCCAACGGCCAGAGCGACCATCACCATCGCCCCCGCCTCGATAGCGTTGATGTCCTTGAACAGCGCCGAGTCGAGCAGGTACATCCCCAGGCCGGGGTATCCGAAGACCGACTCGACGACCACGATGCCGCCCACCAGCCAGTTGACGTGGAGCATGATCACGGTGATCGGGGCGATGAGGGCGTTGCGCAACGCATGCTTGAAGACGATCCGCCAGTAGGGCAGTCCCTTCAGGAAGGCGGTGCGGATGTAGGGGGCGTTCATCACCTCGGCCATGCTGGCCCGCGTCATCCGGGCCACGTACCCTACTTCGACCAGGGTCAGGGTCAGCACGGGGAGGATGAGCAGTTTGGGGTTCTGGAGCGGGGCGGTGTCGTCGGGGAAGACCGCCGCGCCGGGCAGGACCTTGAGCCAGAAGGCGAAGACCAGGATGAGGAAGACGCCGCTGGCGAACTCCGGTACGGAGGTGGTGATCAGGCTGAAGAGCGAGATCGTGCGGTCGAGGGGGCTCCCCTCGCGCAGGCCAGCCAGCACGCCCAGGACCAGGGCGATGGGCATGATGACGACAAAGGCGATGCCGGCGAGGCTGAGGGAGTTGCGCAGCCGTCGGGCGAGGGTGGGGCCTACAGGCCGGTTGGTGCGGAAGGAGATGCCCGGGTCGCCCCGCAGAAGCCCGCGGCGGATGGGGTAGTACTCGACGCCGCTGGCTTCGATCATCGCCCGGCCTGCGGAGGCGGGTCCCACCTCTCTTCCCGCCTCCCCCTTCTTCCAGAGGACCACGTGGCCGGCGGTGTCCACGCCCCAGAAGTACTCCTCGCCGTTCTCGTCCACCAGCCAGCCGTCGAACAGGACCTCTGTCCGCTCCCCGTCGGGCGTGACGCGGATCTCGACCAACCCCTCCTGCTTCATCTTCCACTGCAACATCGTCCCGTCCGGCGCGATGGCGTACCACTCCGCGTCGGCGCGGCCGGGGATGAGGACCTGTTTGAGGGGCATACCGACCAACCGCCGGAGCCGCCAGTCGTTGCCGATCAACCAGTCGAAGTAGCGGACGTAGAGCGGCTCGTCCAACCCCATCTGGTCCCGGAGCAGTTCCACCTGCTCCGGCGTGGCGAACTGACCGAGGATGTGGCGGGCGACGTCCCCCGGCGCGACCTCGGAGATGAGGAAGACCGCGATCGACACCAGGAACATCGTCAGCAGCATGAACCCCAGACGTCGCAGGATGTATCGGGCCATACTCCCTCCCTCGACTGTGGGGGAGAGCCTCCCGCAGGCTCAGGCCTGCGGGAGGCTCTTGGGGCCTTACGCCTCGTCGTCGATCCAGGCGTCGAAGAGGATGTCGTAGTTGGTGGGGTGGGCGCGCACGTTCTTGATCCGCTTGTGGGCGATGTACCAGACGCTGGTCCAGAAGGCGATCCCGACGGAGCCGCGCTCCATCTGGATGTCCTCCAGTTGGCACATGATCTCGCGCCGCTTCTCGACGTCGAGCGTGCGCTCGGCCTCCTTGAGCAACTGGGAGAACTCCTCGTCCACCCACCGGGTCTCGTTCCACGGCACCGGGTTCCCCTCGTCGTCGGCAGTGTAGGCCAGGGCCAGGACCATCGTCCCCAGCGGGCGGTGGGCCCAGATGGTGATCCCCAGCGGCACCTCGGTCCAGACGTCCCAGTACTGGGCGGAGGGCATGATGTTCAGTTCGATGTTGAAGCCGCCGGCCGCGGCCGACTCCTTGAGCGCCTGGGCCATTGCCGGCTCCGCCCGCGCCTCCTGCGTCGCCAGTTCGACGGTCAGGCCATCGGGATAGCCCGCCTCGGCCAGCAACTGCCGCGCCCCCTCGGGGTCGTACGGCGGGATGTCCTTGGGGCAGTAGGCGGGATGGACCGGGGCGACGTGGGTGTCGTGGGCCAGCACGCCCTCGCCGAACCAGGCCAGGTCGAGCATCTTCTGCCGGTCGATGCACTTCTTGAGGGCCTGGCGGACCCGGTTGTCGTTCCACGGCTCCATGTCGACGCGCATCCGGATGACGAAGGTCTGCGCGGTGGGCGTGGAGTAGACCATGATGTCAGGCAGGTCCTTGACCGCCTGCCAGATCTCGGCGGAGGGGTTGAAGATGTTGTCGACCTGACCGCTCTGGAGCGCGGCGATCCGCGCCGCCTCCTCCTCACCCAGGTCGAGGTAAACCAGCTTGTCGATGTAGGGCAGCGGTTTTCCGTCGGCCCCCATCTTCCAGTAATCCTCGCGGCGGCGGAAGACGGCCCGCTCCGTCTCCACGTACTCCTCCAAGAGGAACGGCCCCGTCCCCACCGGCTGACGGACGATGTCGCCCTCGAAGGTCTTGGGGACGATCATCGCCGGGTAGTGGAAGAGGTGCTCCGGCACACCGATCTGGGGCGAGTTCAGGTAGAGTTTGACCGTGTAGTCGTCCACCTTCTCGATGTTCTCCGGGCTCAGATAACTCAGGAGCCCCAGCATCGAGGAGCCGATGTCCGGATCCAGCCACTGCTGGAAGTTGAAGATGACGTCGTCGGCGGTCAGTTCCTGCCCGTCGTTGAACTTGATCCCCTTGCGGATGTAGAGGGTCCACTCCGTGACGTCCTCGTTGGCCTCCCACCTCTCCAGGAGCCAGGGGTGGGTGATGTTGTCGTAGTCGGTGAAGGTCAGGTACTCGCAGACCTGGCGGAACTGGTTGGCCCCCTCGATCCAGGAGAGACGGGCAGGATGGTCGATCCGCGGCACGCGGGTGGCGATGGTCATCGTCCCGCCCCGTTTGGGCATCCCCTCCGGCACGGCCGTGGGGGCCACGGTGGGCTGAGCAGGGGCCTGCGTCGGCGCTTCCGTGGGCGCCTCGGTGGGTGCCGCGGTCGGCGTCGGCTTGCAGGAGGCCAGGAAGAGGCTGGCGCTGGCGAAGGACATCCCCAGCAGGGTGGCCGTCCGCAGGAACTCACGACGGGTGATCCGCCCGGCCCGGTACAGTTCTTTCAGTTCCGGGATGTACGGGTGGACCTCTTTCTGCTCTTTGCGCTTGATAATCTCCATTTTTCACACTCCTCCTTCAACAGGCTATGCGATAAACCGAACCGACAGCCCTCGCACAGTATCCTCGCCATCACCTCCTTTCTGCCTACTTGTTCCGTTTACGACGCTCCAGTACCCTTCGCACGACCTTTTCCACGTCCTCGGGCAGCGGCTCCACCTCGTGCTCGGCCAGGATCTGCCGCGCTCGCTCGTTCGCCCGCGTGGTCATATCCTTGCCCCCCTTCTCCACCCACTCGCCGTACCGCATCCGGTCCAGCAGCAGCGGTCGCCACTGGGCCCACCGCCAGTTCTTCAGCGTGTGGTCGTCGGCGAGGAAGCCGCCGCCCGGCCGGGCACGGTGGATCGGTTCCCGTGCCAGGGTGCGTTCGCTCACCTCCACCCCGCCCACGATGTGACGGACGTCCCGGATGATCTCGTCGGCGATGACCACCATTTCCATCGATGAGGTGGTGCCGTACTCGATATAGCCCACGTCGTGGACCAGGGTGCAGCGGGAGAGGAAGGCCATCATGATCGAGACCGTCGCCTCGATCCCCGCCTGGGCGTCCACCACCTTGCTGTCCGTCGCCCCCGCGGCGCCCCAGACGGGGAGACCGTAGAAGCGGGCCAGGTCGGTCCAGGCGGGCATCGTCGTCGCCCACTCCGGCGCGCCGTAACTGACGATCGCGCTCTTCATGTCCAGCGCGGCGATGTTCATGCCGTAGAGGAACGGCGTCCCCGGGCGGACCAACTGGGTCAGCACCAGCCCGACCAGACTCTCGGCGTTGCCCAGGGCCAGCGCCCCGGCCATCGTGATCGGTCCACCGCCGCCGGTGTTGGGGGATGGAGGATACGTGACCGGGATCTCCTTCTCCGCACAGAAGAGCAGTTTGTCCACCGATTCCGGCGGGAGAAGGAGCGGCGAGATGGGCTCGGCGTAGTGCAGGAGGAACGGCCGTTCCCGCAGGGCCTCCTCCCCGCCCGCCACCGCGCAGGCGATCTCGTAGATGTCCTCCATATCCCGCCGATCGCTCGCCGTGTAGACGATCGGTTTGGTCGATCCGCGGAGCATGCCGACGAAGCCGTAGAGGTACGCGTCCTCCGGCGGGACCTCCGACGGATGGCCCATCGACATCACGAAGTCGATCTGATCCAGCCCGTCGCTCAGGCGGGCGATGCGCTCCACATCCTCAGTCGTGGTCCGCCTGCGCTCCCCCGTCTCCACGTCAATGGTGAAGATGCAATCCGATCCGGTCCCGAAGAAGACCTTGCCCAACTCCAGCGGCATCGTCAACTCACCAAGACGGTTGTACATCGGGATCCGGGACGGGGCGGAGGCGAGGGCCTCGGTCACCAGTCGCTCCGGGATCTTGATCCGCCCGTCCGACTCCCAGGCCCCGGCCTCCAGCAGCAGCCGACGGGCCCCTTCGTGCTTGACGACGATGCCCGTCCGGCTCAGGATGTCGAGGCTTGTGCGGTGGATCGCTTCGACCTGCTCGTCCGAAAGCATCCGCACGGACGGGTGCATCGTCTCGATCGGGATCTGCTCGGTCATCCCCTCTCCTTTCTCCGCCGGTCGACGGAGCAGCCTACTCCGCCAGCTGCCTAGCGATCTCGACGGCGGTGGGGGCGTCCGGCGCGTAGGCGTCCGCGCCGATCTCCTCGGCGAAGGCCGCCGTCACCGGCGCGCCGCCGACCATGATCTTGACCGAATCGCGGACCCCAGCGTCCTCGAGCGCCTCGATCGTGGCCTTCATATTGACCATCGTCGTGGTCAGCAGCGCACTCATCCCGACGACCTTGGGCTGGTGCTCGCGCACCGCCTCGATGAACACACCGGGCTCCACGTCCACGCCCAGGTCGATGACCTCAAACCCGGCCCCCTCCAGCATCATCTTCACCAGGTTCTTGCCGATGTCGTGCAGGTCGCCCTGGACCGTGCCGATCACGTACTTACCGACGGTGGGCACGTTCCCTTGCGCCAGCAATGGACGGAGGACGTCCATCCCCGCCTGCATCGCCCGCGCGGCGATCAGGACCTCCGGCACGAACAGGTCGCCCGCCTTGAAATCCCTCCCCACGACGTCCATCCCGGCGATGAGCCCGTCGTTGAGGACCTCCTGGGGACTCATCCCCTCGTCGAGGGCCTTCTGGACCAGTTGAGCGACTTTCTCGTCCTCGCCGTCGTAGAGGTTGGTGGCGATCTCCTGTAGGATGTCTGCCATCTCGTTTGACCTCCTGTGTGGGTTGACTGATGTATCACCGCCGAGGTGCAGAGGTCGCGGAGGTTTTGTTTACTTTAAATTCTCCGCGCCCTCTGCGTCTCAGAGGTAGAACCTACCACCGCTCCCGTTGCTACGCCTGCCGACGCCGCTTTCGGTACGCGCGGATGTACCGCATCCCATACGCATCCCGGCCGAGGAGCAGGTCCGCTGCCAGGATCGCCGGGCGCACCTTCGCCGCGTCCACGATGGGACAGTTGACCCCCGCCAGGATGACCATCCCCAAGAAGACCTGGTTGATCGTCTCCCGATCGGGGAGGCCGAAGGAGACGTTGCTGGCGCCCAGGGTCTGGTTGACCCCCAGTTCCTCGCGCACCATCCGAATGGCCTCCAGCGTGACCCGGGCGGCGTTGGAGTCGGCTCCGACGGTCATCGCCAGGCAATCGATCACTATGTCCTCGCGCGGGATCCCCAACGCCCCGGCCCGCTCGACGATCTTGCGGGCCACCGCCAATCGCTTCTCTGGCGCGGAGGGGATCCCCTCATCGTCCATCGTCAGGCCGATGACCGCAGCGCCGTACTCGGCCACCAGCGGCAGCACCGCCTCCAGGCGCGCCTCCTCGCCGTTGACCGAGTTGACCAACGGCTTGCCCTCAGGGGCCAGTTCCCGGTGGACCTCCAGCGCCGCCCTCAGCGCTTCGACGTTGGCCGTGTCGATGCAGACCGGGACGTCCGCCACCTCCATCACGGCGCGGACGGCGCGGGGGAGCATCTCCACCTCGTCCACCCCCGCCGCACCGACGTTGATGTCCAGCACGTCGGCCCCTGCCTCCACCTGGGCGGTCGCTTCCCGCCGGACGATCTCCAGGTCGCCCGCGGCAAGCGCGGCCGCCAGCCGCTTCTTTCCGGTGGGGTTGATCCGTTCGCCGATGAGGACCGTGGGCTTCTCAGGGCTGATGACGACGGTTTTCTGTGCACTCTTCAGGATGGTCTCCATTGGATCCTCTCCGTTTTTGTGTTTTCACCACAGAGACACAGAGGACGCAGAGATTTCTGATTTTCTCTTTTTCTACCCCTTCTCTGTGCCCTCTGTGTCTCTGTGGTGTTTCTTCAATTTACCCAGCGCTCGCTCCATCCGGGTCAACGCTTCGCGGATGTTCTCCATTGAGTTAGCGAAACAGAGCCGCAGGTACCCCTCTCCGCGGGCCCCGAAAGCGGTCCCGGGCAACACTGCCACCCCCGCCTCCTCCAGCAGGTACTCCGCGAGCCAGTCCGCGGACCGACCGAAGGCGGAGACGTTGGGGAAAACGTAGAAGGCCCCTTTGGGCATGCGGCAGCGGACGCCGGGGATGCGGTTGAGGCCTTCGACCAACACGTCCCGCCGCCGCCGGTACTCGGCCACCACCTCCTCGACCGGCTCCTGCGGCCCGGTCAGCGCCTCCAGGCCGGCATACTGTGTGAACGTCGCGGTGCAGCCCACCGAATGGGTCAGCAGCAACTCCACCCGTTCAGCCAGCGGCTCCGGCATGATCCCGTACCCCAGCCGCCAGCCGGTCATCGCGTAGGTCTTGGAGAACCCATCGACGATCACCGTCCGCTCCGCCATCCCGGGGAGGCTGGCGATGCTAGGCGCCGATCTCCCATCGTACACCAGGCGGGCGTAGATCTCGTCGGAGAGGATCCACAGGTCCCGCTCCCGGGCCACCCGGGCGATGTGCTCCAACGCCGGAAGGGACATCACGCCGCCGGTGGGGTTGCTGGGGGAGTTGAGGATGACCATCCGCGTTCGGTCCGTCACCAGCCGATCGAAGGCGTCGAGGTCGAAAGAGAAATCTTCCTCCTCGCGGAGGGGGACCGGCACCGGGACCCCGCCCGCCACGCGGATCATCGCCGGGTAGGTGGGGAAGCCGGGGTCGGGGTAGAGCACCTCGTCGCCGGGACGGACCAGGGCCAGGGTGACGAAGAAGAGGGGAGGCTTAGCGCCCGGGCCGACCACCACCTGCTCGGGCCGGATGGCGATCCCGCGCCGCCGCCCGGCGTCTTCAGCGATCGCGCGCCGGAGGGCGGGAAGGCCCGCGGGAGGGTTGTAGCGGGTGTGTCCCTCTTCGATGGCCCGGATGCCGGCCCGGGCGATGTGAGGGAAAGTGGGTACGTCGGGCTGGCCGATCTCCAGGTGGATGATACGCCGCCCCTGCGCCTCCAACGCCTGGGCACGGGCCAGCATGTGGTACGCCCCTTCCGGGGCCAGATGGCAGACACGCTCGGCGAAATCCATGCTACACCTGGAACGCTGGCTCACTCCGACCGCTTGGGCACCTTCGCCAACAGATACCAGGACGCCCCCTCCTCCCGGATCACGCGGTCGAGGACGACATCGCGGGTCTCCGTCAGTTCGGTGAGGATCGCCCGCCGCGCCGCTTCGACATCATGGGCGCGGAGCGCTTCGATGAGACGGGCGTGCGTGGGTGCCAGGGCCTTGCCGATCCGTCGCATCACCATGAACCGACCCAGCCGGTCGAGCAGGTGACCGACCATCTTCGCCAGTTCCTCGTTGCCCGATGCACGGGCCACGAGGTAGTGGAAGCGACGGTTCTCGTCGGTGTACCGCTCGTAGGAATCGTCATCCTCACCTGTGTAGCCCGCGTGCACCTGCTCCAGTTCCTCGATCTCCTCCTCGGTGATCCGGGCGGCCGCCCGCTCCACTGCCGCTACCTCTAGGATCTCCCGCAGCTCGAAGAGATCGCGCAACTGTTTCAGAGTGACGCGGGTGACGAAGTAGCCGGAGCGCGGCCGGATGGTCACCAACCCCTCCTGCCCCAGCATCTGCAGCGCGTCGCGGACCGGCGTGACACTGGTGCCATACTTGCGGGCCAGCGCTTTGACGCTGAGGCGTGCGCCCGGCTGGAGATAACCCAGAATGATGGCGCGACGAATATCCCGATAGATCCGGTTTCTTGAGGTGCCGTCTGGGTCTGGGGAAGCCACAGAACACCCCTCCTCCGACTTGTAACGCGCCGAGACGTGTGACATATTATACAGCAAGACGTATCAGTTGACAAGTCCGATGTTTCGAATCGCCCGTCAGACACTCAATAATTGACAGGATTGTGTGTTAGTTATATAATCTGATACATCAGAGGGCGACGCCCCTCTCTACGACGGCGATCGTTTGGCGGCAACCACCAAGGAGGAACGGCTATGATCGAAACCCACACCACCCGCCAGACCAGCGTTCGCTTCTCCCGATTGGGCCCCCAGGAATGTGAACGGATCCACCTGGCAAGCCTGGAGGTCCTAGAGCGGGTCGGCATCGAGGTCTACGATGAGAAGGCCCGCCAACTGCTGGTCAAGGCTGGGGCGAGGGCGGACGGGGTTCGGGTCCGCCTCCCCGAGCGCCTGGTCGAATGGGCGCTCTCGGTCGCACCCAAGCGGATCACCTTGTACGACCGCAACGGAAGGGTCGCCATCCGGGCCTGGGGGTACCGGTCCTACTTCGGCGGGGGGTCGGACTGCCTGAACATCCTCGACCATCGGACCGGAGAGCGTCGCCGGGCGGTGCTGGAGGACGTCCGGGAGGCGACGGTGCTGATGGACGCGCTGCCGGAGGTCGATTTTGTGATGTCGGCCTTCCTCCCCTCCGACGCCGACCAACGGATCTACGACCGATACCAGATGGAGGTGATGCTCAACAACACGACCAAACCCATCGTCTTCGTCACACCGGACTTCGAGGGGTGTGTCACGGCGGTGGAGATGTGCGAGGTCGTCGCGGGAGGGGCGGAATCCTTCCAACAGCGCCCCTTCGCCATCTGCTACATCAACGTCACCTCCGGTCTTGTGGCCAACGCGGAGGCCCTCCAGAAATGCATATACCTGGCCGAGAAGGGGCTTCCACTCCTCTACATCCCCCTCAACGCCGGTGGGGTCAACTCGCCGGTCACCACCGCCGGTTGTATGGCGACGATGAACGCTGGGACCCTGCTGGGCATCGTGCTGGCCCAACTGGTGCGGGAGGGGACTCCCGTGGGGGTCCCCGGGTGGAACGGCGGCCCCTACAACCTGCAGACGATGGTCGGCAACTACGTCCTGGCCGACGAGCAGGGGGTCGCCACGGCGATGGGGAAGTACTACAACCTGCCCGTCTTCGGCTTGGGTGGCTCCACCGACTCCAAGGTGCTCGATCAGCAATGCGGGGCCGAGGTGACCATCAGCCTCTTCACTGCTCTCCTCAGCGGCGCCAACCTGGTCCACGACCTGGGCTTTATGGACGCGGGGATGCAGGGGTCGCTCCCCCTCATTGCCATCTGCAACGACCTTCTGGGCTTCCTCCGCGCCGCCACCCGAGGCGTCGTGGTCGACGACGAGACTCTAGCCCTGGACGTGGTGGAGGAACTGGGGCCCAGTGGCAACTATCTGGCCCACGACCATACGCTGAAGCACTTCCGCGAGGCGTACTACTCCAAGTTGGCCGACAAGTGGCCCCACTCCCAATGGGTGGAGCGCGGGGCGACCACGATGGAGGAGCGGGCGGCGAAACTGGTCGAGGAGATCCTCGCCGGTCACAAACCGGAGCCCCTTCCCGCCGACATCCGGCGCGATCTGCGGAAGATCGTCGAGCGGGAGCAGGCCCGCCTGGGCGGAGCATAGAAACCACAGAGGCACGGAGAACACAGAGAATCCCAAAGAGATCTCAGGAACCCTATGTGCTCTCTGTGCCTCTACGGTGAAGACCAGAAAGGAGCGAGGCGATGCACGAGGAGAAACCCTTTTTTATGCGCGATCCCTGGGTGTACGATCCCCAGCACCGGCCCACGCCCCGACCCGACGCCCACCTGGGATTCGACACGCGGGCCCTGCACGCTGGTTTCCACCCCCTGAAGGACGTGGAGCGGTTCCGCGCCTTTGTACCGCCCATCGTCCAGTCGATGACCTACCCTTACGAGCGGTTCGACCGCTTCCCGGACTACATCTACGGCCGGAGCAAGACCCCCACGGTCAGCATCCTGGAGGAGCGGCTGGCCTCCCTCGAAGGGGGAGAGGCCGCGGTGACCGCCTCGTCCGGCTCCCAGGCCCTCTTCAGCCTGATCTCCACCATCGCCCGGCCGGGCGACAACGTGGTCACCAGCCTCAACATCTTCGGCGAGGGATACAAGCAGGCGGCGACGATCTTCCCCGAACGGTGTAACGTAACCTTTCGCTTCGTGAAGGACCCGACCGATCCAGCCTCGTGGGCGGAGCAGATCGACGGGCGGACCCGGCTGGTCTGGGTGGAGACCCCCAGCAATCCCTGCCTCTTCATCACCGACATCCGTGCCGTCGCCGAGGTGGCCCACGCCCACGGTGTCCCCCTCCTGGTCGACAACACCATCGCCACCGCTGCGCTGCAGCGGCCGATGGAATTGGGGGCCGACATTGTCCTCCTCTCCATCACCAAGTTCCTCTCTGGCAACGCCACCGTCCTCGGCGGGGCGATCGTGGGACCGGAGGCGCTGGTGGAGGACATCCGCTGGAACACCATCGAGTTCACCGGCGCGATCATGCAGCCCTTTGAGGCGTGGCTCACCCTCCAGTTCCTGGAAACCCTCTCCCTGCGGATGGAGCGCCACAGCGCCAACGCCCAGGCCGTGGCCGAGTTCCTGGCCCAACACCCCAGGGTCCTCCACGTCAACTTCCCGGGCCTGCCCGATCATCCTCAGCACGACTTGGCCCAGCGCCAGATGAAGGCGCCGGGCGGACTTCTCTCCTTCGTGGTCCCCGGTGGAATTGAGGGGGCCGCGAGGGTGATGGACAACCTCCATCTGATCGTCCACGCCGTCACCTTCGGCACCAGCCGGACCATCTGTATGCACCCGGCGACCATCACCCATGAGCATATGACCCCCGAGGAGCGGGCCGCGGCCGGCATCGACGATGGTCTGATCCGTCTTTCGGTGGGATTGGAGGATCCTGAGGACATCATCGCCGACCTGGATCAGGCGCTCTCGCGGTTGTAACCCTGGCGGCTCGGCCCTCCTGGCTCGAGGTAAGGGTGCGCGGGTGCGAGATGGTCGGGATAGAAGGGGCGCAGGAAGCGGCGCACCTCATAGCATAGATGGCAGCCGTCGACGTAGCCCTGTGCCGGTGAGTAGCCGCGCTGTTGGGCCAGGCCAAGCAGCCCTGGCGGTCCTTCCTGCAAGAGCACGCGGATGATGGGATGCGCCTCGGGTTCGTAGTCCGCCAGGATCTTGTCCAGCGGGCGCTGTCGTACATTGCCCAGCGCCAGCCCTGCGCACAAGTTGACCCAACCGCCGGGATGGATCTCCACACCTGTAGGGGCGCGAAGGTCACCGCCCAGGTAGTCCGGCAGAGGGCACTTCGCTGGGGGAGTGGATCTGGCTGCCAGGTATGGACTCAGCGCGTCGGCAGCCCGTCCCACCATCCGGACCGGTCCCCGAACCACGTTGATGCCCTCCAGATCGCATAGCCTTTCCAGGCGCTCCATAATGGCCTGGGTGCGATGGTTGAAAGGGTTGTCCATCTCTGGCGTGCCCAGATAGCGGTTGTCGACCTCAATCGTCCGGTAGCCCAGTTCGCGCGCGGCCTCGATCCCGATGGCGATCCGTTCCAGGGGGACGTGCGCCTGGTGGAAACAGTCTACACTGAATAGGATGTGGTCCAGCCCTGCTGCCTGCAGCTCTGCCAGCCGCTGGCGGGCGGTATCCGGGCCCGTAGCCCAGGAGCCGTTGGTGAAGACGAGCACCCGGGCCAGCGGCGCTGCCAGAGCGACGCACTCCCGCAGCAGATCGTAGCACGTGAAGGGCTCTCCGCCGAAGAGGAGGATCCACTCCAGCGGCTGATCCGCCACGGCCGCTAGGTACGCCGTGACCTCCGCCACGCTCATCGTCTCTTCGCTGCCCGGCCCGGCGCGGTAGCAGCAGTGGACGCAGCGACCGGTGCATTTGTAGGTCAGGATCAGGTCTAACCCTCTAAGCCGCATGGCTCGTACCTATGCCTTGGTCACCATGGGCGTTCCGATCGGGTGCCAGCGGGGCGGCGAAGGCCTGATGGCGTGCCGCGATCTGCGCTACGACGCGCATGCGGTGAAGTATTTCCGCCAGTCGATCTGGACCAACTGCAGCCGGTTGCCGTCGGGGTCGGTCAGCAGCGCGATGCGCCCTCCCCAGGGTGTGTCGTGTGGCTCTTTGAGGAAGCGGACCCCCTGCTCGCTCAGCGCCCGGTAGACCTCGTCCACGTCCCGCACCAAGAGGTCCAGGCAGGGTGCACCCTCCTGCGTCTCGGGCGGGGTACCTGGCTGCAACCCGATCTCCACCCCGCCGCAGTCAAACCCGGCGTAGTCGGAGAACTGATACTTCTTGGACAGTCCTAGGACGCGCTCGTAGAAGTCTACTGCGCGCTCCAGGTCCGATACGGTCAGGGTGACATCCCATACTCTCAAGATCATCTCGTCACCTCCGATCGGGAAGTTCTTGCCGAAGAGCGCTTCCAGTCTACTCTCGTCGCCTGCGCTATCCACCTCTGTGGTCGAAGAGCGCTTCCACGATGAACCCCGGCTCCGAGAGAGGTTCGGCGAGTCGTCAGGACACAGGTTCACCCAGCCCAGCGGGAGAGGTCCACGCAGTCGTCCGTCGATGGGCCGTCATCCGTTCCTTTCAGCACCATGCGCACCGTCGCTCGCTCGACCCGGTAGCCCCAGCGCAGGAGCCGCTCCAAGGCCCAGGTGTGGCGCACGTTCACCGGCAGGGCGAGTTTCCGCTTGCCGTGCGCACATGCCAACTTGGTTCTCATCAGCGGTACTCGATGCGCTGGGCCACCTGGCGGGCCACCTCGCGATCGTAGAACCGGTCCAGCAGGGCCAGCCCCAGGTCCAGAGAGGCCGACACGCCCGCAGCGGTGATGACGTTCCCGTCGGCGACCACTCGCTGGTCCACGACTTGGCAGTAGGGGGCCAGTCTCTCGCGGTGCGCGTGGTGGGTAGTGGCCCGGCGGCCTTCCAGCACACCGGCCCAGGCCAGGACCAGCGCGCCCGTGCAGACGGAGCAGAGCAGGCCGCCGGCCTTGTGGAACTGGGAGAGGTCGGTCAGCAGGGCGTCGTCGTTCTGCAGGGCCTGTACCCCCCGCCCGCCAGGCACGACGACGAAGTCGAATCCCGCCAGGCCCGCATAGCGACGGTGGGGTTGCACCACCATCCCGTTAGCGCAGACCACCCGTTGCTCCCGTGCCAAGAGAGTCACTTCCATCGGTTGTTCGATGGTCAAAGTGCCTTCAGCCGCCACAGCGTGCGCCTTGGTCAGGACCTCATACACTCCGACGAAGTCCAGTTCCTCCACGCCGGGGAAGATCAGGATCGCCCCTTGGATCCCAGGGCCGCTGGGGACCGGCTCGGCTGCGCTTGTCAGCACCTTGCCGAACACGAGGAAATCCTCGCCGTAGAACTGGCGCGGCTGGTAGCCCTCCTGTCGGTAGCCTGCCCGCTCGTACAGCGTAATGGCTTCGGTCATTGCCCAGGCGGTCTGGAGCCAGAGCTTGTGGCAGCCCCGCTGACGGGCGATCTCCTCCAGTGCCTTCATCAGCCGTCGAGCGATCCCCTGCCCCTGCCAGTCGGGATGCACTGCCACCGAGCAGACATGTAGCGCCTCGTGCTCCTCCAATCCCGTGGCCGTGCCCACGATCTGCCCGTCGACCTCAGCGACCAGCACGTGGGCACCTTCGTCAACACGCCGCCCGATCTCCTGGGGTGAGAGGATGGCGGCCTCCAGCGCCCGCTCGCTGTACCCCCGACCCCTCAACCCCTGAAAGGCGGCGGTCAACACCCGGTGGACGGCCTCAACATCGGCACGGCGGGCCTTGCGGATGGTTGTTCCTTCCATTTCCCTTTCCCCTGTCGCTCAGGGCCAGCAGGGCAGCGCCGACGAGGTGTGCCCCGCCCGCCAGGGTGAAGGAGAGCCGTGCCCCCCAGTGCTGCCACAGTACTCCCCCAGCCCCGTCTCCCAGCGCGCTCCCGGCGTACATAGCGGCATCGAAGAGCCCCACCGCCCGCCCTCTGAGCCGCTCCGGGGCTACGTCCGCCGCGAAGACGCTGGCATAGAAGCCCAGAGAGTTGCCCAGGCAGTAGAGGCTGTAGAGCAGGTAGATCCTCGGCAGTGAAGAGGCGAAAGGGAAGAAGAGCCAGGCCACTGCGCTCATCCCATATCCCGCCATCGCGACCCGGCCCCGTCCTACCCGATCGGCTGCGACCCCAGCCGGCCAGTTGGAGAGCATCCAGACCCCGTTGTACAGCGAGTCGAAGAGTGCCAGTCTGCGCACGTCCGCCGCGAATCGCTCTTGAACGAAGTAGGGGTAGTAGGCGTGGACGTACCCTCCGACCGTCACGACGAAGACGCTGACGCAGACCAGGAGGAGCGGCGGGTGGCGGAGGACCTCCCACCATGCTCCCGCTGCTTCGCCCTGCTCATCGATCTGCCCTGCCCCCTTAGGGAGCAACAACACGAGTAGGGGAAGGGCGAGGAGGTAGGTGGCAAACTTCGCTAGGAAGAGGGCGCTCCACCCATATCGCTGGACCACCCATCCCGTCAGCATCGCGCCGGGTATGGCGACGAGGGAGAAGGCGGTGTTCAAGAAGCCCATCGAACTCCCCACCTCTTCTCCCACGGCAGCCTTCAGCAGCACCACCGCCGCCGGGAACAGCGCCGCCTGGGCACCCATGCCCAGGAGGTGGCATCCCCCTGCCTGGAGCCAGTGGCGCGAGAGGGCCTTGCCCAACAGAGCGATGGCAACCACAGCCGCGGTCAGGAGAACCGTCCGGCGGGGGCCGATGTGGTCGGTCAGAGCTCCTCCGGTCAGAGACCCCAGGGCACTGGCGACCCATCCGAGCCCCAGGACCATTCCCAACTGGGCGGGCGTCGTGCCGAAGGAGCGCATGAATGAGACCAACAGCGCCCCGCCGACGAAGAGGACGCCCGCCAGCAGGTTGAAGAGGAGAAAGGCCAGCACCGCGCGGTTCCAAAGGGTCTTCACGGTTCCTGATTTCCCCTCACTTCGTGTCCTTCGGGACGGTGTGGCGTTTCATCAACGCTCGCCCAAGCAGGCCGAACCCCAGCGCTGCAGCCAGTCCCATCACCATACCGCCGTACCAGATCGCCACCGGGGCGATCTGATCGTTCAGGACCCCTCCAAGCACAGGCCCCACAGCGAACCCGATCCCCCAGGTGAGGCCATAGACGCTCATGTACCGCCCCCGCATTGTCGGCGGGGCCAGGTTTGCCGTCAGTGCCGTGGAGGTCGGGATCATGATCATCTCGCCGATAGTGAGGATCACCATGCTGAGTAAAAAGGCCGGGAAACCACGGCCGAGGGCCACGCTTCCCACCCCCGCGGCGTAGAAGAGGGACCCGATGGTCAGCACGGGCAGGTAATGGCGTCGCTCGGTGATCCGTGTGACAGTGTATTGAAACAGCACAACCATCGCGGCGTTGGTCGCCATGATGAACCCGTACTGGCTCTCCGGCACGCCGAAGTTCTCCTTGGCGTAGACGGGCAGGAGCACCATCATCAGTGAGTAGGCCATACCGGCCAGCGTATACACGCCGCAGAAGGCCAGGAACGGTCGGTCGCGGAGGATCTGCCCATACCCACCGATGGTCGTGGTCTCGCTGGGGGACTCGCCCGCTTGGGGCATCGTCTCCTCGGTAAAGAAGAGAATGAGCAGGGTGAAGAGAGCATGGGTCACAGATGCGGCGTAGAAGGCCAGGGTGTAGGAGATTACGGCGAGGAACCCTCCGACGGAGGGGCCGACGGCGACGCCGAGGTTGACGATCAGGCGCAGCAGGGCGTAGGCGCTGGCACGGCGCTCCGGCTCGATCAGATCCGCTACCATTGAGTTGCTCCCGACGCGATACAGAGGGCCGAATGCTCCGTTTATGACCATCAGGACAGCCCAGGCCCCCAGCGTGTTGGCCGCGCTCATGCCGATGAAGGTCAGGCTGCCGACGGCTAGGCTTGAGATCATCGCACCCTTCCGGCCGAATCGGTCGACCAGTGGCCCAGCGATCGTTGTGGTGACCAGCCCCACGACTGAGTTCAACGTCAGGAGGAGAGCCACAGTGGTCAGCGGGATGTCGAGCCGCTGGCGCATATAGATGGTGAGGAACGGCCATACCATACTGCCGCCAGCGGCGCTGACCATTCCTCCCCAGAAGAGGAACCAGAACTGGCGAGGGTATCCGGCGGTGATCTGTCGAAATCGGTCTAACAAGTGAGGGACTGCCATTGATCTACCTATAGGTGATAAACCTGCCCCTATTCTCGCTGAGACTCGCACCGCTCGATGAAGTCCTCCCGAACCGGGCAGAAGATGTCCAGCATCACGAAGGGCTCATCGCCGATACAGGTATCGCTGTGGGGGACGCCAGCGGGGATGCAATAGAAGTCCCCAGGCCCCACCTCCCGCTCCTCCTCACCGATGCGCAGGATGGCCCGACCCTTGTAGACCATCCCGACCTGTTCGTGTGGGTGCGTATGGGTAGGCACAGAGTGCCCAGGTAGAGTGGCGTTGAGAACCATCATCATCCGCTCACCGTGCAGCCCGGTCAGCACTGTCGTCTCCAGCCCCTCCATCTGAGTGAATCTGGGCGCGTGCGCCGGGTCAATGAAGTAACGGGAATGTCCACAAGTCTGTGTCATACTCGAACTCCTTAATGCTGCTGTCGACAGTTGTGACCAGAAGTGCACAGGACCCTGCGTTTCACAGCTCCCGCTCCAGAAGCACCCCTTGCTCGATGAAGCCGTGTCTGGCGTAGAAGGCGCGGGCCTCCAGATTGTCCGCTTCCGTGGAGACCTCCACCTCCGTGCAGCCCAGCCGGGTGCAATGCTCGACTACGTGCTCCACAAGCCTTCCCCCGATCCCCCGGCCCCTGCTGCCTTCCTCGACGATCAGTTCGTCGATCAAGGCGACGCGTCCGCCGTGGAAGAGGTTCTCCCGCAGCCAGAGCGTGATCACTCCTCTAACGACCCCCGACTCCTCCACTACGAAAGCCCGAAAACGCGGGTCAGCCAGTGCGCGCCTCAACTGGCGGCGAAACTGTGCCTCTGGAACGACCTCTACCTTCGCGAGACGCTGAAGTTGGGCGATCAACCGATAGAGCTGAGGGCCGTCCGACTCTGCAGCGATTCGGATCATTATCGACTCCTTTGTTCTACCTACCGCTGTCCAATCTCCGCGTTGGCTCTGGAACGATTGCGTCGCTGCTGGCGATCAGCGGTCGGAAGTCTGCCTGGCGATGCGACGTAGCCCAGCGGCGATATGCCCAGACGATGGTGCCGATCAGAGCCAGCCCGGTCAGGGTGGTTACCGGACCCAGCCACGCGGGTCCCTCCAATTCTGTGAAGAAGAAAGGTTGGTGATTCAAGGTGCCGTGCAGGAGGCCGCAGAGAACCACGTTGCGTGTCGTATCGTACAACAGACCGAAGAGGAGCGCAACAGGAACGACGCTCACTGCGCTCACGATTGCCTGGGAGGGGGGCATCCCCTGGACCCAAAGCCGCTGGGGGATGTGCCACAGGCCGAAGAGCAGGCTGGCCCCAAGGATACCTACTCCTTTGCGCCAGCGACTTTGCCTCGGGTCCAGCAGGGAGACTATCTTGTTCTGCAGGTAAGCACGGGCCCCTAATTCCTCCGCTGGTCCAACGAAGAGCCACTGCTCCACCGCCGTGGCGATCCACACCAACCCTGACGTCTCACCAGCCAGCGCGGGGGACAGGTTACCCGACGTCAACCATCCCAGAAGGGCCGCCAGCCCGTTCAATCCCATGTAGATGGTGACAACGGGCAACAGACCAGGGACGATGTGGGCTCGCGAGAGGCCGACGTCTGCCGGAGAGAGGCCCTCCCACCGCAGAATGCCCCAACTGAGGGCGTAGATGGCGCTGGCACCCAGTATCGTCGCTCCGATGCCGTGCCACGGACTCGGCTTGGGAAACAGATGAAAGACTAGGCCGAAGAGACCGATGGGTAGCAGAGCCATGACGAGGATGAACGTCACCATCGGCCACACACTCCTGCGAAATTGGATTGCTTCCGTGTCTCGGCTCATCATCATGCTCTCCCTGTGTGTGTCTCAGACCTTTCGGACCACTATCCCCATCGGCAAGCGCGCTACCTTGCGCCCCACCACAACCGCGTCGCCGGACAGCCGTCACATTCCCGGCCGATTCCAGTATACCAGATCGAGGGGCATCCCGCATCCGTGAGACCCCGACCCGGTCGATGGGGTAGGGCTGTGGATTTCCACAGTTCGCAGCGCGCCGCGAATGGGAATTGGCGCTTGTACGCTGCTGGGCTATAATACAGCGGGGAGGTCCGGTGAGCGCGTTGGATAGCGGGAAGGTCATCAACGTGTTGCTGGCGGAGGACCACGCCGTGGTACGGGAGGCGACAGCGGAGGTGGTGGACCACCAGCCGGACATGCGCGTGGTGGGGCAGGCGGGGACCGGGGAGGAAGCGGTAGCGCTGGCAAAGGCCCTCCGGCCTGATGTGGTGGTGATGGATATCGCTATGCCCCGTCTCAACGGGCTGGAGGCTACCCGCCGGATCACCGCCGAATGTCCGGGTTGTCGGGTGTTGGTGCTCACCGCGCGCGAGGAGGAGCGGTACGTCGTCCAGTTACTCCAGGCGGGGGCGATGGGGTACCTACCCAAGACGGTGGGGCTGGACGAACTGCTGGAGGCGATCCGGGCCGTGGCGCAGGGGGAGTCGGTCCTGCCCCCGGCGGTGGCCGCTGTGGTGGTCCGTCATCTAGCCGGTGAGGAACTGACTGGGGAGGAGCCGCGCCCCCTGACGGACCGGGAACTGGAGGTGCTGCGGCTGGCGGCGGAGGGGCTCACCAACTACGACATCGCTCAGCGGCTGTACATCAGCGTGCGTACCGTCGAGGCTCACCTGACCCACATCTACAACAAACTGGGCGTCTCCTCCCGCACCGAGGCGGTGGTCCACGCGATGCGGCGGGGGTGGATCCGGCCGGAGTAAGCCGCCTGGCAAGGACGATTAGGGACCGCTTAGCCCTTCCTGTCGGGCGACCGCCTCAGCGGCGGCGCGGATCCGCTCCGTGCTCTCCAGTTCCAGGGGAGCCCCTCGCCCCCGATTGAAGACCCGGTTCTGGGCGGCATGGAGACCGCTGAGGGGGATGTAGAATACTATAGAGGGGCCGAAGCGATACCGGCTGTGGATGCGGACCGGCTCGGCGTACCCGGGGAAAAAGACCTTCAGCGGCTGGGTCCACACATCTCGCTGATACTCGTAGAGCATATTCCCCCAGGTAGCCACCGGCGGCTGTACGCCAAAGCCGAGGAAGTGGTAGCCCGCCCACCGGCCGTCGGCGGGGCCTCGGTCGGGGCCTCGGTGGGAGGCTCCGTAGGCGCCGCTTCCGTCGGCGGCTCCGTGGGAGCCTCCGTCGGCGGTGGAGGCGCGCTCGGCTGGCACCCCGCGGTCAGGCTGGAGGCCACCAGCAGCAAAAGTGTGAGCACACGGATGAGTCGCCTTGTTGCCATCTTCCCCTCCTTCAAGAGTGAACACGACATCAAGCGGTATAAACCCCATTGCGCAAGACTCGCCTTGATTCTTCCCTAGCATCACCTCCCTTTGTTCTTCAAGCCTGGCGGATGCCTTTGGATGGGGTTGTTCTGACCTTCGGACAGGAGTTCGGACACCGAGCGCGAAAGCCCCCTCTCGGCTGGTCCAGCACCGGTCTGAGGGGCCGGTGCTGGACCGGTTTCCCACCAGCCCCGCCTGTTTACGGCGGGGTGGATTGGGTATGTCCAAACCCCAGGATCGTTGGGTTGGACGGGGCGGGACGGCGTGGTCAGGGCCGCCCCGCCCCCAACCAAGAAGTGGATGCGTCGCGGGGTGCTTCGGTGGTCGTCCGATGCGCCCGCGATGCCCTAACGATCGGAGACCGACCATCCGTTTGGGATATTCCCGCTCCCCCCGCCGGCGGAGAGTGCCTGTGCCCGCCGACGGATTTTCTCCCAGACCATCGATGGGGGAACGGCACCTCCCATGTATTCCTGGAGAACCTGGTATTCCTGGAGAACCTGCCGGATGAGCCCGTCCAGCACTTCATCTCCGGATAGCAGGCCCCTCCCGGTCGTCCGCGCTTCCGTGCGCGACGTTGCTGCTTTGGCCATATCAGGAACCAGTATATCCTCCGTATAATGGGGCGGCATCGGTGAAAGCACCGTTTTGGCGTGTGGGGCAGGCTGTGGATTCCTACGACGCGGGGAGTTGTGGATTTCCACAACGTCTGGCCTGGTGGAACCAAGGCCTCCCGGATGCGCGGCGCCGTCCGTTGTGGTACATTGGAGGGAGGTCTGTAAAGCGATTCCTCTGAGGAGGCTGGGTCGGCCGGAGAAGGCGGGCAAGGTTGTGCCCTTTCTCGTTTCAGACGATGCCTTACACTGGCCGGCCCCCTGGAGTGGATAGTGGGAGGGTGATGCCGTGACGTTGGAGATCCGCGGGCTCGACGTGTTCACCGACAGGCCGTTCACGGGGAACCCGACGGCTGTGGTGCTCAACGCCGATGACCTCAGCCCTGTCGAGATGCAGGCTGTGGCGAGGGAACTGAATCTAGAGACGACGTTTGTAATCCGTTCGGGGTCCAGGGAGAGGCTGTTTGAACTGCGCTACTTTATGCCCTTGTGCGAGGTCGAACTCTGCGGCCACGGGACGATTGGAGCGATCTGGGCCTTGGTTACCGAAGGGGTGATCCCACAGGGCCTCTCTGAACTGACCGTGGGGACGAGGGTCGGACCGCTGCAGATCGGGCTGGAATGGGAAAACGGGGGTCTCAAGAAGGTCTTGATGGATCAGCTCCTGCCGGAGAGCGGGCCGCCGGGCTGCTCCGCCGAGGAAGTTGCCCAGGTTCTCGGCATTCCCTTGTCATCGATCACAACGGTTAGGTTGCCGATGGCGGTCTGTTCCACCGGCCGGGCGAAACTCCTGGTCCCGGTGGGCGACTGGCAGACCCTGGATGGCATCCTCCCCAGCGGAGAAGCATTAGAAGCTCTGTGTCGACGAATTGGGGTCACAGGGCTCTATCCCTTCACGCTGGAACCGCGCAACTCGAACGCAGCGGCCGAGGCCCGTCAGTTCCCCTGCGGGGGCGGGGTCGTTGAAGATCCGGTGACCGGGGTGGCCGCCTGTGCCCTAGGGGCCTACCTTGTGGAGCGGAGAGCCGTCCGGATCGAGGGGCCGGTAATCAGAATACTCATCGAGCAGGGACATGCGATCGGGCGTCCGGGTGCGGTGGAGGTGTATGTTTACGTGGAGAACAGCGCCATCGTCCGGACGCGGATCGCCGGGCGCGCTGTTCCTATCTCCAGGACGGAGATGAGGCACATCAGGGAGGGGAAAAGGCCACTCGCAGGCCGATCTGATCGCTGAAGATGTCCTGGGGGGAGTAGTAGCGGAAAGCGCATCGCTCCACGGTGGGGTCGAAGATCCACGCTGCTCCCCGGACGGTCCGCATCCGCGGCAGGTCGGGGTCCTCCCGTCCGTCGGTTGCGTCGTAGGGGTAGAGCCGGTAGAGGGTGCTGGTCCATTCCCACACCGTTCCTCCCGCCTCTTCTATCCAGGAACCCAGGCAGGCGGCCTCCCATTCGGCCTCCGTCGGCAGCCGTCCACCGACCCAACGGGCGTAGTCCACCGCCTGGTACCAGGTGATGGCAGTGACCGGCCCGTCGGCTTGGGTGGGGTCGTCGTAGGCGTCGGTGTGGCGAGGCGGTGTGCAGGCCCCGGCCTCGACGCACCGGCGGTATTGCTCGTTGGTCACCTCCCGCCGATCGATCCAGAAGCCCTCCAGCCGAACGGTATGGCGGGGGCAGGCGTTGTCCACCCGATCGCGGCGGCAGTTGGCGCACTCGGCCATCACCCTGTCCACGTCTGCCTCGTCCATCCCGATGGTGTAGGTGCCGCCGGGCACCCATACCATCTCCGCCCCGTCAGCGGTCCGAACCCGCATCCCTCCCGGCTTCGGCGTCGGTGTCTGGTCCCTGTCGCAGCCGACCATCAGTGTCAGGAGCGCCAGCCCCACCAGCAGCGGTCTTGCCCGGCCCATCGCGCTAGTCCTCCCCGGCCCCCAGGCTTCGGAGCGCCTCGCGGGCGGCTGAGAGGCCGATGTATTTCTCTCCCCCCGCACTTCCTCCCGAGAAAAGCGCTCGTGAGAGGAGGAGGGCCACCCCGACCTGCCCGCCCATCCAGAGGAGTTGGAGAGGTCGGTGGGCGGCGAGGAGGTGAGTTTCGGTGAGGCCTGTCATCCACAGGCTCACGCCCAGGGCGAAGTTGCCTAGGCCGTGGACAGCGATGGAGGCTAGCACGCTCCCCGTTCGCCAATAGACATAGCCTAGCAGGAATCCCGCCAGCCCTGTCTGCACGAAGCGGTATAGTGCAGTGGGGGCGTCGCAGGCCGAAGCCAGGAGGGCCGAAGGGACATGAAGGGAGGCAAACAGCAGTGCGGCGGCGGCTACTCCCCACAGGCCCCACGCCTCCTGAAGGCGGGTCTGAACGTACCCCCGGCTGACGATCTCCTCCCACAGGGCGATGACGAACACCGCCACGACGAAGTCCCAGGCCAGCCCGCCCACCGTCTTCGTGGAGAGAGGGAGCGGGGTCCAAGGAGCCCCCTCCAGCCAGGAGACGACCCCAAACCGCCCGAGGGAGAGCACAGCCCATAGCAAGGCCAGCAGGAGCACCCGATCTAGGCGCACTTGGCGCAGGCCCAATCCCTCCCGCCCTCTCTTCTCGAACCTCCCGTTGATCAGGCCGACGAGTGGGAGCATCACAGCGATGGGGTGGATAGGGAGCCATCCCGCCGCGTAGCCGACCACGACGGGGATCTGCACGAGATATACCACGATCGCCCAACGTACTCCCCGCTGCATACAGTCCCTCTTATCCGATGTTTAGCCCCTACGATCAGTACCTTCGAGGGGGTGTGATGCACTGGCTCATCTGTGATCACTCTCCCGCTGGCGTGGCTGGCTCCACCGTGTACCGTTGCAGCCGCTGGCCCAGCACCACGAGCGCGTGTCCCAGCCCCGAAAGCGCTCTGGAGGCCTGGTAGGTCAGCCAACTCCGCTGGCCCGCGCGAGCCTGTCGGAGGAGGTTGGCCCTCTCAACCTCTTGGAGGTGCTTCTGCACTCTCCTCTCCATCAACTGTCGAGCCGCCTCATAATCTAGGAAGAACATCTCTGCACGCTCCCGCTCGGCGTGAGGGTGATCCTCACCGTGTGGCTGGATCCCCCTCTCGCCTGCACTCTCCCTGCCGGTCTTACCGCCACGCGCGCGGCGGGAGAACCGGCACCAGCGTCACCTCGTCCCTCTCGGCGAGTCCGCTTGCCACCGCGTATCGCTGCTCCACGCGCACCGTCACTAGAACCCGCCGGCCGGGGTCCCGCTGCACTGCCTCCAGGATATGCCCCACCGGTTCCTCCTTCAGGCCGACGTCCGCGTGCAGCCGCGCCCATATCCTGTGCCATCGGTCGGCCGCTGAGGAGTTCAGCCACCAGGGACCTGCGCCGAAGAGGAGTGCCAGCCTCAAGGGCGAGGGTAACCCACGCCACCGGCTGCCAATAGGGACGACGATGACGCCCAGTTCCCGGCACAAGTCCAGCAGGCACGCCCGGTACTCTAGGGGGAAGGACGACCAGCGTCCTGCCTCCCAGTCGGCCCGGTCGATCTCCGCGCACAGAAGGTCCGGTCCGAAGCAGCGCACCAACGCGCCCAGGTGACGGAGGCTGTAGCGCGGCGCCCACCGGTGCCACGCACCCACAGTCCCCAGCACGCCCACCGGGGTCCTCCAGAGGAGGGATGGATGGGAGACCATCGAGTCATCAGCCTAGCCTGTCACGGGGGCGAGGAGGTCCAAGCGGGGTACGCACTCCTGCTCTCCTGGGAGGCCGCCGGGCCGCAGGCCGACCTCCACCGCCCGCTCAAGGCCCCATGCGGTGAGCGTGCCATTCCGAATGCTCAAGATCATCCCTTTGCCTCCCACCTGTCACATCCTGCCATTTCCTGTCCCGAGGCGTATACAGTATAACGCACCGCTCCCCATCCTGCATCCGTGAGCCCCGCCATCGTGGGCGGATGGAAGTTGCGGATTCCCACAATGTCGATCTATTGATACACGGGTCGGGGTATGCTATACTGCAGGGGGACGAGGTGGAGAGGAGGGGAGGATGGACGGGATGGGGCAGGCTGTGCGATCGCCAGAGGCCAAGTTGGACGCCCTCTACAGACTGGGGCAGAGGTTGATCCTCCTGCGGGATGAACAGAAGATCGTCGAGGCCGTCCTGGAGATCGCCGAGGAGGTGCTGGAGTTCCAGGATAGCGAGTTTCTGCTGGTGGACGAGGCGGCGCGCGACCTGGTCGTGGTGGCCCAGCGGGGCGAGTTCAACATCGCGCCGGGCCTCCGACTGCCACTGGATGGAGAGCGAGGTATCACCGTCGCCGCCGCCCGCAGCGGTCAGCCAGTCTGTGTGGCCGATGTGCGAGCCGATCCCCGCTACGTGTACGCTGGCTTCCCCGCCTGCTCCGAAGTGGCCGTACCGGTCCAGATCGAGGGCCAGGTGCTGGGGGTGATCAACGTCGAAAGCCGAGAACCGGATGCCTTCACCTCTGCTGATGTGCGTCTTCTCTCCACGCTGGCCTTCCAAGCGGCGCTGGCTCTGGAGAACGCCCGCCTCTACGCCCGGGAGCGGCGACGGGCGGAGGAGATGGCCGCGATCAACCGAATAGCCCGTCGCATCACCGCCGCATTGGATCTCCGGGAGACGCTGGATGTCGTGGTGGAGGCGGCCGCGGAGGTGGTCCCCTGCGTCCTGGCCGAGATCAGCCTGTGGGACGAGGAGCGGCAATTGCTCACCCTCCAGGCCCTCCGCTGTGAGCCGGATCGGGTCTTCCCCATCGGCAAGTCCTACCCGCCCGGGAAAGGGTACACCGGCTGGGTCGTGCGGAACCGGCAGCCCTTGCTGGTGCCGGACGTGGAGGCCCGCCAGGACATCCGGCCCGACCTCTTGCCGGGGGAGCGGCCTTTCAAGGCATACGTCGGCCTGCCTCTTCTCGCCGGGGATGAACTGATCGGCACGCTGGTGCTGATTCACGATCGGGCCAACGCCTTCGACGAGGAAGACCTGCGATTGCTGGAGGCCCTGGCCGGGCAGGCAGCCGTCGCCATCCGCAATGCCCGTCTGTACGAGGAGACGACCCGCCGCCACCGGGAGCTGGCTGCTCTCAACGCCGTCGCCGAGGCCCTCAACCAGCCGCTGGACCTGCAAACGCTGTTGGCCAAAGCGGTGGAGCGGGTGATCGAGGTTACCGGTGCCGACGCTGGCGGGATCCGCCTTCTCGATCCCCAGACCGGTACCCTCAAGTTCGTGTTCAGTCAAGGGCTGTCGCCGGAGTATGAGGCGATCATCCAGTCGGTTCGTCTGGGAGAAGGGACCGCAGGCCGGGTGGCGTTGACAGGGGAACCGGTGCTGATCCCAGACATGCTGGCCCGCCCCTCATCGCGACCGCAGGTTCGGGCTGCGCTGATCAAGGAGGGACTGCGTGCCCGCGCCGAGATCCCCCTACGCTCCAGGGAACAGGTGGTAGGCACAATGGGGCTTGCCTCTCGAACGCCAGGGGCGTTTGGGGCGGCGGATCTGGAGCTGTTGACGGCCATCGGCCACCAGATCGGCGTGGCTATCGCCAATGCCCAGCTATTTGAAGAGACCCAGCGGAAGGCGCGGCGGCTGGCCGCTCTCAACGCGGTGGCCTCGGTGATCAACCAGCCGCTCCCCCTGCAAGAGATGATGGATCAGGCGGTCGACAAGGTCATCGAGGTGATGGAGGCGGATGCCGGGGGGGTCCGCCTGCTGGATCCGGCAACGGAGGAGTTGGTCATCGTCTCCTGCAGAGGGTTGAGCCCGGAGTACATCCGACAGGTGGACCGCCTTCGGGTAGGGGAAGGGATCGTCGGACGGGTGGTCCAGTCGGGCGAGCCGGTCGTGGTAGAGGATATGGCCCGTGATCCTCGGGTGGAGACGACGGCGGCGGCGCTGGAGGGATTTCATACCTTCGCCGTGGTCCCTCTGCGGACCCGGGAGGAGATCGTGGGCACCCTGGGAGTAGTCACTCGCCAGCGTCGCGCGTTCACTGCCGAAGAACTGGACCTGCTGATGGCCATCGGACACCAGATCGGTGTGGCTATCGAGAACGACCGTCTGCGCCAGCAGGCGCTGGAGGCCGAGCGGCTGGCCGCCGTGGGGCGGATCGCCGGCACCCTCGCCCATGACCTGCGGGGGCCGCTGGGTGGCATCGTGCGCAGCGCAGAGTTCCTGGCCCGCCCCGAGCTCTCCGACGCTACGCGCCAGAAACTGAGCCGGGCGATCGTGGCGATGGCCCGACGGCTGATCAACACCGCCCAGGAGATCCTGGACTTCACCCGAGGGGGGCGGATGGCCCTCCATCCTGTGCGCTGTAATCTCCCCGCCTTTCTGGACGAGGTGTTGGATGTGTTGCGGGTGGATTTCAGTGACCAGGGGATCGAGGTGACGGTGGAGTGGGGGTACACGGGGGAGGTGTGGATGGACCCCGATCGGATGGCCCAGGTGGTCTATAATATCGCCGCTAATGCCCGGGACGCGATGCCCGAGGGGGGCTGCCTGACGGTCGCCACCCGGCGGGTGGAGGGGTGGGTGGAGATGCGCTTCACGGATA
>Ga0209426_1000426_pt1 | contig 45569 bp, 38 predicted proteins | sample Deesub1362B_J571_FD_187697 | JGI IMG/M metagenome (GOLD analysis project Ga0209426, IMG submission 187697) | Deep oceanic, basalt-hosted subsurface ecosystem from Juan de Fuca Ridge flank, Pacific Ocean, CORK Borehole 1362B_J2.571 (SPAdes)... ...
CACTCCCGCCTCCTGCCCCGCTCTCACCCTGCCTCCGGCGGAGGGCTGCCCCCCCTCAGCGCTCGCCGGCCGTCGGCTGGTCGCCTTCTACGGGACCCCGCTGGGGCGCGGCCTGGGCATCCTCGGCCGGTACGACATCACGACTACCCTCTCCCTGCTCCAGGAGCAGGTCCAGGCGTACCGCGATCTGGACCCGTCGGTGGAGACCATCCCGGCCTTCCACATGGTCGTCGTCATCGCCGACGACTATCCGGGGGAGGACGGCGACTACAACCACCGGGTCCCCCACGACATCATCCGCCGCTGGATCGACGGAGCGAGGGCGGCCGGGGCGTGGGTGATCCTGGACCTGCAGGTGGGCCGTGCCGATCTGGAGGCGGAACTGGACCGGATCGAGCCGTTCCTCTGGGAGCCGGACGTCCACCTGGCGGTGGACCCCGAGTTCCTGGTGGACGAGACCCGTGTGCCGGGCCACCAACTGGGGCAGATCGACGGCCCGACGATCAACCGGATCCAGGCCCGCCTCGACGGGATCTCTCGCGCCACCGGACAGCGCAAGATCCTCATCGTCCACCAGTTCGACGACCGGATGATCGTCCAGAAGGAGTGCATCGTGGACTACCCCTGCGTGGATCTGGTATGGGACGCCGACGGGTTCGGCGGGCCAGGGGCCAAGGTCGGCGACTACGTCCAGTACAGCCAGGAGGCAGGTTTCGAGTACGGGGGATTCAAACTGTTCTACGAATACGACGTCCCGTTGATGACGCCGGAGGAGGTCCTAGGACTCCAGCCTCCCCCCTCCGTCGTGATCTACCAATAGTGGTGTCATCCCATCCTCTCGCCCCCTCGCGTTCCCTCCCGGCGACTATATAATAGGGAACCCCCACGGATTCCCTTTCAGGCGAATCGCGTAACGGACCTTGAACAACGGGCAGCCTTCTCTCGGCCTCCGGTGATATACCCGGAGAGGCTGCCCATAACCCTGGTCTTTCCTCGGGAGAACGATCCCCTAGACGATCTGCCGGGGTGGACGACCCGTTCGCCACGGTGGGGGCTCGAAGGGCCTCCCCTGGTCAGACCCCACGGGGAGGAGCAGTGGCGAACGATCCATCCCGGCCCCTCGACCTTGCTCGCTGTCCCCCTGAGGCGCGCCTCCTCATCTAGGGCCCAGCCACTTCCCACTCTTTATGAGAGAACCTCCTGCAGGCCGCCCGTGCACCTCGGATCGAACCGCGAAGGGCTCCAACCCGTCACCCGCGCCATCCAGCCGGGTGGAACCTGGAGGAGGATGACAGACGGTAGAGCAACCAACCCAGGGTCGTGGAGAACGAGGCTCTAGAGAACCCAAGACCTTCAGGGCCTTGTGGTGTGTGTCACCAGTTTCTCAGGAGGACAGTACGATGAAACGGAAGGCGATTGGTATACTGATGACGGCAGCCCTCTCCGTCGCCCTTCTGGCTTCCCTCCCTCTCACCTTCCCGGCGGCCCACGCTGCGATCGAGAGGGCGGCGACTCAGGCTCAGCAGACCGGCGTCCTGGAGTACGTAGGACAGGTCGGTGGTTCCATCTACGGAGTGACCGTGCAGGGCAACTACGCCTACGTCGGCGAGGGGCCCAGGCTGACCATCCTGAACGTCTCCGACCCGGCCCATCCCACCGTGGTGGGTCAGACGGCTCCGATGCCCGAGGTGGTACAGGGCGTAGCGGTGGCGGGGGATTACGCCTACGTCGCTGCGGCCTACGCTGGCCTGGAGGTGGTGGACATCAGCGACCCGGCCCACCCCACCGTGATCGGCACCTACGACACGCCAGGAAGCGCCTACAGCGTGGCGATAGCAGGAAACTACGCCTACGTCGCCGACGGAGGCAGCGGCCTGCGGGTGATCGACATCAGCACCCCGAGCAACCCCGCCGAGGTCGGCTCCATCGACACGCCGGGGACCGCCTACGACGTGGTGGTGGCCGGGAACTACGCCTACGTCGCCGATAAAGGCGGCGGCCTGCGGGTGATCGACGTCAGCACCCCCAGCAGCCCCACCGAGGCGGGTGCCTACACCGGAGGGTACGGCTACACCGCCTACGGCGTAGCGGTGGCAGGGAACTATGCCTACGTCGCCTCCGGGGACGACGGAATGGTGGTCGTGGACGTGAGCGACCCGACCAGCCCCACCCAGGCCGGCGTCTACGACGCGTCGCGGTTCGCGGAGGACGTAGACGTGGCAGGGAGCACCGCCTACATCGCCGACGGGGACGGCGGCCTGCACATCCTAGACGTGAGCGATCCGACCAGCCCTGACAGAGTCGGCACTTACTCCCGACTGAAGTACGCCTCCGACGTGACGGTGGCCGGGAACTACGCCTACGTCGTCGACCTGGACGTGGGCCTGCGGGTGATCGACGTGAGCAACTCGACCGATCCCACGAAGGTGGGCTCTTACGACGCGCTGGCCTACGCCTACGACGTGGCGACGATGGGGAACTACGCCTACATCGCCGACCACAACGCGGGTGGCCTGTGGGTGGTCGACGTGAGCGATCCGACCAACCCCACGAAGACCGGCTCCTGCCTGGGCTCCTACAGCCTGAAGTACGCATGGGCCGTGGCGACCGCAGGACACTACGCCTACATCGCCAGCAGTTACGGCCTGGCCGTCCTGGACGTGAGCGATCCGACCAACCCCCACGAAGTAGGCTTCATCTCGGGATACGCCCGAGACGTGGCCGTAGCGGGACACATCGCCTACGTCGCCAGCATCGGGAAGGGACTGTGGATCGTCGACGTGAGCGACCCGACGAACCCCACGGAGATCAGTTACTACAACTCCTACGATATGATCGGGAACGCCTGGGGCGTGGCCGTGGCAGGGGACTACGCCTACCTCCTCGCCGGCATCCTGCGCATCGTGGACGTGCACGACCTGTACAACCTCACGGAGGTCGGTTCCTACACCCCGTCGAGTGGACTCACCGACGTGGCGGTGGTCGGCGACTACGTCTACCTCACCACCGGCGACGGCCTGGAGATCGTGGACGTGAGCGACCCGACGAACCCCACGCCGGTCGGTTCCTACGGGACCACTGGGAGGGAGGCCGTGGCGGTGGCGGGGGACATCGCCTACGTCGCCGACGGACGCGCCGGTCTGGAGGGGGTGGATGTGAGCGATCCGACCAGCCCTGCCCAGGTCGCCTCCTACAACACGGCGGGCTACGCCCGAGGAGTGGCTGTGGCGGGGAGCACCGCCTACGTCGCCGACAGCCACGGCGGTCTCTACCTCCTGCGCTATCGATGCGTGGCCTCCGCCGTGATCCCGTCGGTGGGTGGGACCCTCAGCGCGTGTGGAACCTACACCTACACCTTCCCCTCCGGCACGTTCACCGACACGGTGGTCGTCACCCACACGGCCCGTTTCGGCTCGGATGTGGACGTTCCATCCACAGGGGACCGGGTCGGCATCGATCGCTTCTTCGAGGTGACGGCCGTCTATTCGAGCACCGGGCAGCCGGCCCAGCCCGCTTCGGGCGCGGCCTACACCCTCACCGTGCAATACACCGACGCCGACAAAGGCCCGGCCATTGAGAGCACGCTGGCGCTGTACTGGTGCGACAACGGCGCGTGGTCCCAGACAGGGATCACGAGCACGGTGGACGCGGCCGGCAATCGGCTCACCGCCGAGATCGACCACCTCTCCATCTTCGCCGTGCAGGGGGAGACGAAACGGGTCTATCTGCCCCTGGTGATGAGACGCCGCTCGTAGCCAACCCTAACACCCGGGCAGCCTCCCTCTCAACCGCAAGCGGTATACCTCGGGAGGCTGCCCCTCGTTTTTCACGATTCTTTCACGCACCTCAATTTACATTAAGAGCACGGCACAGACGGAGGCGAAAGAGACCATCCCGGCCGTCCTGTGCCACGGGAGGATCGACCCCAATGGGACAGGCACACACACCGACTCCCGGGGCACCACCGCGTTACTTCGCCTACCTGCTTCGCTGCTGGGAGGAGCGGGGAAGGGAGGGCGGGGAGATACGGTGGCGGTTCAGCCTGGAGGACCCCCACACCGGCCAACGATGGGGGTTCGAAGGGATGGAGGCGATGGTGCGCTTCCTGCGCCGTCGCCTGGCTGAGGAGGAAGGGGGCCGGAACGAGGATGGGGGTTCGCCCATACAGGGGCCACCCCGCTAGACATCTCACAGAAGTTCAGTCACCACCGCTTCGATCTCCCGCTCCTGCCCCCGTTTTCGCGCTTCGGTGACCACCGCGGGCGGCAGACGGGAGGCGATCTCCTGGAAGCGTTTCTCCGCCTTCTCCCGCACCCAAGCCTCCGTGGCCGGATGGTCCAGACAGAGGGCCAGGACCTCCAGCGCGCTCTCCTCCCTGCCCTGAGCGACCAGCAGTTCGGAGAACTCCACTAGGACATCCAGCGCCAGCGGGAGCGCGGGGATCTCCAGCGCCAGCCGCAGGGCCTGTCCGAAGTACCGCCGCGCTGTCCGGTGCTCCCCCTCCGCGCAAGCCAGGCTCCCCAGACTGCTGAGCGTGATGGCGGTTCCCCATCGATCACCTATCTGACGGCGCAAGGCCAGGCTCTCCTCGTAGCACCGCCTCGCCTCGGCGTACTCCCCCAGGAGGCGGGCCGCCTCGCCCATATTCCCCAGCGCCAGCGCGATCCCCCACGGGTCCCCCTCCTTCCGGAGAATCCTCAAACTCTCCTCGTGGAGTCGCTTCGCCTCCCGGTACTCTCCCCGACAGTAGGCGATCAGCGCCAGGTTCTGCAGGGCCCGCGCCTCCGTCCGCCGGACCCCAAGCGCTCTGGCGATCTCCAGACTCTCCCGGCTGAACCGCTCTGCCTCATCGTAGGCCCCCACCAACCGCTCCGCGATGCCCAGGTTGTTGAGCAAGATGGCCATCTGCCCTTTGTCCCCCACGGCCCTGTAGCAGGCGAGGGCCTCCCCGAACAGCCGTCGCTCCTCGTCGTAATCCCCCCGTATACCGGCCAGGATACCCAACACGTTGAGGGCAAAGGCAGCCTCCCATCGATCGCCGTGCCGCTTGGCGACCCTCAACCCTTCCCTTGCCAACTCCCGCGCCCTTTCGTGCTGTCCCAGGTAGTAGGCAAAAAGCCCCTCCCTCGCCCGGAGGCGGCCGATGATCCGTTCTGCCTTCCCCCCACCCACCTCCTCCAGCCGGTTCACGGCCTCATCCAGCGCCCTCAATCCTTCCTTGAAAAGCCCCTGTGCTTCGTAGAGGCGAGCGAACATTCCCACCATCTTCCCAATGTCCTCCGCCCTCCCCCGCTCCACGGCCCACGCCCACCCGGCCCGCACGTTCTCGATCTCCCGCTCGACCTCCCTTACCGTCTCGTCGATCGCCCCTCCCTGCTTGCTACGCGCTTCTGCCTGGCGAAGAAGGTCGGCATAGAAAGCACAGTGCCGATCCCGCACCGCCGTCTCCTCGTCGGGGGCCCGGCGCAGCATCTCCGCAGCATACTCCCGCAGCGTCTCATGCATCACGTACCGCTCCGTCCCCTCCCGGCGCAGAAGCGACTTGGCTTCCAGGGCGGAGAGAAGATAAGCGGAGGCCCGAGCGACCCACCGCGCAGCCCCTGAATCGAAGCCGCCTCGGAAGACAGACAGCCGTCGGAAGACCTGCTGTTCCTCCGGTGAGAGCAAGCGCCAGGAGGAATCGAACACAGCGCGGAGGCTCCGATGGCGCGGTGGAACATCCTGCGCCGTCGCCCTCAGGAAGTCCAAACTCTGCTCCATCCGGCGCACCACCTCTCCGGCAGGAAGCGTCTGCACCCACGCCGCGGCCAGTTCGATCCCCAGAGGGGATCCCTCTACCAGACGGCAGATGCGGGTCACAGACCCCACCCCTTCTTCGAGAGAGAAGTGAGGGTGAACCCGGCGGGCGGATTGGAGGAAGAGACGAACCGCGCTGTAAGCCTCCGGGTCGGCGGCTCGGCCGTCCGGCGGCACCTGCAACCCACCCACCGGAACGACCCATTCCCACCGGAGGTTCAGCCGTTCACGGGAGGTGACCAGAAGTTTGACATCGGGGGAACTCTCCAGAATCTCGGCCAGCAACGGTGCTCCCTCCAGCAGGTGCTCGAAGCCGTCCAGCACCAGCAGCATCTCCTTGTCCCGCAGATAGCCCAACAGCGACGCCTTGGGATCCACTCCCCCTCGAGGGGAGACCTCAAGGACCCGCAGGATGGCGGAAGGGAGGAACAGAGCCGAGGGAAGAGCGGTCAGGGGGACGAAATGGACGCCGTGGAGGAACTGACCGCCGCTCCGCTCCGCTGCCTGAAGCGCCAGGCGGGTCTTGCCGATGCCACCAGGGCCGGTGAGGGTCAACAGGCGGCAGGCCGGATCGGCCAGGAGCCGAGCGAGGTGCTCCAATTCCTCCTCTCGACCGACAAAGGGAGTGGGCTGGGGAGGCAAGGGGTGGCGACGTACCCGCCGTGCGGCCAGGATGCGCTCGTACAACCGTTGCGTCTCCGCCGAAGGCTCCACGCCGAACTCCTGCCACAGGATCTGGCGACAGGCCTCGTACTGTGCCAAAGCCTCGCTGTGCCGCCCCAGTCGGGCCAGCAGGAGCATCCGGTGGCGGTGCGCCTCCTCTTGCCAGGAGTCCAGCGCGATGAGCCGATCCACATAGTGGAGAGCGTGGACATAATTCCCCCGGTCGGTATAGTAGGCAGCCAGGACATGCAGAGCCTCTAGGGCACGGGTGCGCAGGTACTCCCGCTGGAGGGCAACCCATTCTTCAAAAGCCGGCGCCTCCCGCACGTAGAACCCCTCCAGGAGGTCTCCCCGGTACAGCGCCAGCGCCTCCTCCAGCGCCGTCACCCCCATCTCTCCCCCCCGGCTTATGTCTTCTGCTTCTCGCACCTTTCCCTCGAACGCCTCCACGTCCAGCCAGTACGGCGCCCCCCGCTCAAAAGCGACGGCGCGACGGGTGACGCGGAGATGGGCGGGGACGACCCGGCGAAGTTGGGCCAGGGCTTGCCGAAGATTGGTCAACGCCTGGACCTCAGGCCGTTCTCCCCACAGGAGGCCGGCCAGTGCAGCGCGGGAATGGGGACGGCCGGTAACGGCCAGATAGATGAGAAGGGCCAGCGGTTTAGAGGAGAGCGCCTCCCCCACAGGCTCCCCATCCAGAGAGACCTCCACACCTCCAAGCAACCGCAACCGTAGTTCCGCAGCCACCATCCCTCCCCCCGGAAGGTCCGCTCAACACAAAGAGGCAACGACAGGTCGGATTAGGAGAGTTTTCACGATCTGTTCACGCTTCCTGCACATTATAGCATAAAGGGGAAGACAGAACATCTCATCAACCACTGTCGTCCCCCGCGCTTCGTTCGGTCCTCCCCGATAGAGACCTTGGCGAGAGGACGGTAGCGGCGTATCTCCACAGCATCAGATCAGGAGGGGCAAATGTACTCTATAGGCTACAGTTCCATTTCACGGAATTCCCGTAGGAGACTCCTGGCACTGTTCGCACTCCTTCCCGTGGTGCTGGCTGGCGTGTGGGTACTGGCAACAGGATGGGAAGTTCCGCCCGCCTTCGCACTGGACATGAGAATCGCCACAGCCTCAAGCGGAGCCATCCTCCACCCCGCCTCCGTCTGGGAGATCGGCCAGCCGGGGGTGAACCTCACCTACCACATGCGCTTCGTCAACCAGACCGGCCTCACCGACACGGTGAACATCACCTACACCTCCTCCCCCTCGGTGACCGTCGTCTCCATACCCTCCTCACTGGGCACCGTCGGCGACGGAAAGAGCGCATCCTTCGACGTTACGGTCCAGATGGACGCGAACTCTCCCCCGGGAACCACCGTTGTCGTGACCGTCACCGCTTACCTCGCCGCGAACCCCACCTATTCAGATACGAGCGTGCTCAAAGAAGTCTATGGTCCGTTCTGGCACCTCGAATGCGTCGACTGCCCCAAGGTCTTCGCCCAGAGCAGCATCGTTGTAGACGATCAGGGCAGACCCCATATCGCCTACGGCGGCTATCAGGAGGGATATTCTAGCGAAACCGAACACCTTTACTACGCTTGGTTCGACGGCGCGATGTGGCGGTACGAGACGGTGGACGACTCCGCTCGCGTCGGCTACTGGCCCACACTGGTCCTCGACGGGAACGGGTACCCCCACATCGCCTACTACGACGTCGAGAACAACGCTGTGAAGTACGCTTACAAGGACGGGAGCGGCTGGCACGTCGAGACAGTGGACACCCGCTCCGGCCTTGAGCCCTGTCACGTCGGCTTTGACCTCGACTCCCAGGGCCGCCCCCACCTGGCTTACAGCGTCTGGCTCGGCAACTGGAGCGGCCGGTACGATCTCCTGTACGCCTACAACGACGGCACCGGCTGGTCCTTCGAGACGGCCGTGGAGGATTACGATGGGACCTGGGTCTCCCTCGCCGTCGACTCGAACAACCGGCCGCACGTTGTTTACGAACGGGATTCCGACTCGGCCTTTATGCACGCCTACAGGGACGGCTCTACGTGGACCGCCGAGCAGATCTCCTCTCAGGAGCCGCAGAAACCCTCCATCGCAATCGATTCGAACGACCGGATGCACGTCAGTTACAGCACGTACGATTACAGCGACAGGGAGTACGATCTCTGGTACGCCTACTACGACGGCTCTAACTGGATCACCCAGACCGTAGAAGCCACCGCTTATAGCGAAGGGAAACACCACGACATCGCCGTGGACCAGAACGGCCGGCCCTACATCGCCTATCGCCACGTAGGCGGGTTCGGGTATTCTGAAGTCCGCGTCGCTTACAAAGAAGGCGATTCCTGGAACATCCAGCGGCTGAGCGGGATGACGACAGATCCCGAGTACATCTCCATCGCTGCGACGCCAGCAGGCCAACTCCACATCAGCCTGCATGACTACGGCGACGGCACCCTCACCTACATCACCGGAACCGCCGGAGGGAACTGGAAGGACGAGACAGTGGACCAGGCAGGTAACGTAGGAACGTACACCTCCCTCGCTATGGACTCCCAGGGATACCCCCATATCGGCTACCACCGCATCTCCTACCGGGACGCCAAATACGCCTACCAAGACGGTAAGGATTGGCACGTGGAGACCGTCTACGACCAGAACGTCTCCGGTGAATACACCTCCCTCGCGCTGGACTCGAACGACCGGCCCCATATGGTGTTCGCGTACCACACGAGTCTGTACTATCCCCCCAACCTGTATTACGCCTACCGCGGAGCCACGGGTTGGATCACCGAGACCATCGGCTCCACCGGGTATGAGAACGACATCGCGGTCGACGGACAGGGTTATCCCCACGTCTCCTTCCGAGATGTGACCAACTTCGATCTGCTCTACGCCTACAAGGATGCATCCGGCTGGCACATCGAGACCGTGGACAACAGCGGTAACGTGGGTAAGGAATCATCCATCGCCCTCGACCAGAACGGCTATCCCCACATCTCCTACATCAACTGGGACAATTTGGACGTCAAGTACGCCTACAAGGATGCGTCCGGCTGGCACATCGAGACCGTGGACCCAAGGTGGGGATACGACACCGCCATCGCCCTCGACGGAAGCGGCCGCCCTCACGTCGCCTACTACACCGGCAACGATCTGGTGTACGCATACCGGGACGCCTCCGGCTGGATCACCTGGACGGTGGATTCCTTCGGCGACATAGGCAATTACGTCTCCATCGCGCTGGACCGGAACGGCTACCCCCACATCTCTTACTACGACGTGGACAACAAGGACCTCAAGTACGCCTACAAGGACGCCGAGGGTTGGCACATCGAGCGGGTGCACGCCGAGGGGGATGTGGGTCAGTACACTTCCATCGGAGTGGATGCGGACGGGCTGCCTCACATCAGTTACTACGATGAGAAGAACAAGGACCTCCGCTACGCCTACAAGAGCGACCTGAACCGCCTGTGGGTGAGGGAGGAAGGAAACGGCAGCGGCCGCGTGACCTCCAACCCGGCCGGCATCGACACCGGGGCCGGGGACCACTGGGCGGACTACCAGCCGAACACCGTCGTCACGCTGACGCTGAGCACCGCCTCCTCCACCGAGTTCCTCGGCTGGGGAGGGGACTGCACCTCTTGCATCACCAACACCCAATGCACGGTCACTATGTCCGTTGACCGGACCTGCACGGTGCTCCTGAGAATGGAAAGAGCCTACATCTACCTACCGCTCGTGGTGAAGAACTACCAGTAGCCGGACGACTGACCGCTTCCAGCAACGCGAGAGGCACGAGGACGGCCTGCGAGCCACCCGTCCTCGTGCCTCTGACTTTCCGGCCACTCGACATTCTGGAGCGGCTGCTCACAAACCGGTCCGGCTTCGGCAGCACTGAACCTATTTACCGACCGGAATGTAATCCCGCAGAATGGAGCCGCCGATGAACTCCCGAAGGATGGAGTTATCCGGCACCAGGTCCGGCGGGCAGGGGGTGAACCACTCCAGGAAGGCCAGGAGCCGCTTGGCCTCCACACGGCGCGGGCTGGGAGGTTCGATCTGCAGCAACAGCGGCTCTACCAGCGGCTTCAGCACCGCCAACTCGTAGACCAGCGCCGAGTTGAACATCACGTCGGCGTGCTCCTGGTAGGGGAAGATGTGCCGCTTCTCCCCCCGACGGACCGACTCCCAGCGGTTCAGCGTCTCCTCGGCGGTGTATCCCCGGAAGGTGGCATCCCGCACGATGCGGCGGATCAGCCGGGTGTCCGTGGTCGGCACCCGGTTGTGCCGGTCCATGTTCAACTGGGTGAGCGCGGAGACGTAGATTCGGTAGGTCCACTCCCGCGGGATCGCCGGCACCAACCGGGGGTTCAGCCCGTGGATCCCTTCGACAATGATGATGTGGTCGGGTCCCAACCGCACCGTGGGCCCCTCCCGACGCTTGCCCGCCTGGAAGTCGAACCGGGGAAGCGTGACCTCCTTCCCTTCCATCAGCGCCAGCAACTGCTCGTTGAAGAAGGGGAGGTCCAGCGCCTCCAGTGCCTCAAAGTCGTACTCCCCCTTCTCGTCGCGGGGGGTCTTATCTCGATCCACGAAGTAGTCGTCCAACGCCAGGGGGAAGGGCCGAACGCCGTGGGCCAGCAACTGGATACAGAGCCGCTTGGAGAAGGTGGTCTTACCGGAGGCGGAAGGGCCAGCGATAAGGACCAGCCGGATCCGATCCCGCTGCGCGGCGATCTCGTGGGCGATGGAAGCGATGCGCTCCTCGTGCAGGGCCTCCGAGACCAGGATGATCTCTCGGATGCGTCCGTTCTCTACCGCATCGTTGAGGCTGCCGACGTCCTCCACACCCAACAGCCGCAACCAGTTCCCATACTCCCGGAAGACCGCGCTCAGACGGGGATACTCCGCATAGGGCAGCAACTCCGTCGGCCGATGACGGCGGGGATACTGAAGGACGAAACCCGGCGGCGAAGGGCGAAGGGCGAAGTACCGGAGATAGCCGGTGGAGGGTACCATATAGCCGTGGAAGTAGTCCCGGTAATCGTGCAGTCGATAAAGGGTGAGGTAATCCTTCCGACGGCGGGAGAAGAGGCGAACTTTGTCGTCTTGCCTCCGCTGGCGGAACATCGCTAACGCGTCCTCGATGGGGACCCGCTCCTTCGTGATCGGGGCGTCCTCCTCCACGATGGCCCGCATCCGCGCCTCGACAGTCTGTAGTTCCTCGGCGGAGAACTCCTCCCGCCCCAGCACCCGGCAGAAGTAACCGCCGAACGGCAGGGAGTGGTCCACCACCACCTGCAGATCGGGATACAGTTCGGAAATGGCGGCGACCATCAGGAAGGCCAGTGATCGCCGGTAAATCCGTACCCCATCGGAATCGGACAGGAAGACGGGCGCGATGTCCGCATCCCGCTGGAGGGAGTAGGCCAGTTCCCTCAGTTCCCCGTTGACCAGCGCGGCGATGATCGGGACCCGATGGTCCGGATAAGCCGCGCGGACGAAGGCCTCCACCGGCGTACCGATGGCCGCCTCGAAGGTCCGCCCATCAGGGAACAGGGCCTGAACCGTATCCCGGGGTTTCGATGCCCACACCGATGACCTCATCTCCGTCATCGCCTCCCCTCTCCTCTCTTAACAACCTATGCCCGGGCCATCTGCTCACCGAAGCCCAGAAGCACCTCCAGTTCCTCCGGAGTCCGCGCCTCCGCGTACACGCGCAGGACCGGCTCGGTCCCAGAAGGCCGGATCAGCAGCCAGGCGTCGTCTGCCAGGAGGTACTTGACCCCGTCGATGGTCTGGACGTCGACCACCGACTCCCCGGCGAGGGTCGAAGGGGCCTCCTGGGTCAACCGGGCGACCATTTCCTTCTTAGAGATCGGATGGCGCAGCGGGAGGTCCCGTCGGGCGTAGTAGGCCGGTCCCACCTCGACCTGGATCTGCTCCACCAGTTCGTGCAGGGGGACGCTCGCTGCCGCGACCGCCTCCAAGAGCAGGAGGCCCATCAGCACCCCGTCCCCTTCGGGGATGTGTCCTTTGATAGAGAACCCCCCCGATTCTTCCCCGCCGATGAGCACGTCGTCGTTGAGCATTCGGTCGGCGATGTGGTTGAAGCCGACCGGGGTCTCCACCAGCGGCAGGTTGTACCGCTCTGCCAGCCGGTCCACCATCCGGGTGGTGGAGACCGAACGGACCACCGTTCCCCGCATCCCCCGGTCCTCCACCAGGTGGCGGAGCACCAAAGCGAAGATGTGGTGCGGGTCCACGAAGTTCCCGTGCGCGTCCATCGCGCCGATCCGATCCCCATCCCCGTCGGTGGCGAGGCCCACATCCGCCTGGTCGGCGCGGATGGCGGCGGAGAGGGCGGTCAGGTAGCGGGCGATGGGCTCAGGGTGGATACCGCCGAAACCGGGGTTCATCTCCCCTCGGATCTCCCGCACCCGGCAGCGGGTCCGGGCCAGCATATCGGCGAAGCATTTGCGGGCGGAGCCGTACATCGCGTCGGCGATCACCCGCAGTTCCCCCGCCGAGATCACGTCCAGGTCCACCAATCCCGTCAGGTGCTCATAATACGACCAGGCGGGGTCGAACCGATGGATCAGCCCCATCTCCAAGGCCTTTCCGTAGTCCATCACGTTCGGCCCGCGGGCCCGCTCCTGGTTCTGGGCCAGGATACGCTCCACTCGATGGGCCTGCTCGGGCAGGGCCGACCCACCGAAGGCAGCCTTCAACTTCACCCCGTTGTACCGGGGCGGATTGTGACTGGCGGTGATCATCACCCCGGCGGCAGCCTTCTTGTGGACAACGGCGTAGGAGACGGCCGGGGTGGGTGCGTCGGCCCGAGTGAGGTGAGCGACGATCCCGTTGCCCGCCATCACCCGCGCCACCTCCGCAGCGTACCGGTCGGAGAGGAACCGGGTGTCGAAGCCGACCACCACCTCGGGGCTCTCCGCTTCGCTCTCCTCGCGGACGTAGTCGGCGATGGCCTGGGCCACCAGCCGCAGGTTGGCAAAGGTGAAGGTGTCGGAAATGACGGCCCGCCAGCCGTCGGTGCCGAACTGGATGGTCACTTTGACTTCCTCCTCCTAAAACAACCGCAACTGCTCCGCCTCAGGCGGCGGTTCGTACTCACCGATCTGTTCCGCCTTCGCCAGCACCTCCGGGATCCGACGGAAGTCCTCCTCCACGACCCGCCGCAGCGAAGGTTGGTGAAGCGCAGCCGCAGGGTGGTACATCGGCAAACAGACCACCCCACCCACCCGCTTCGCCTGACCGTGGATCTGGGAGATGCGGGCCTTGGGGAAGAACCGGGCCATCGAGAATCGGCCCAGCGTCACCACCAGTTTGGGCCGGATCACCTCCAGTTGGCGTTCCAGGAAAGGTCCGCACGCCTCGATCTCGTCGGGCAGCGGATCCCGGTTGGCCGGGGGACGACACTTGATGATGTTGGTGATGTAGACGTCCTCCCGTTTCAGACCGATGCTCTCCAGCAGGTCCTCCAAGAACCGGCCGGCCGCGCCGACGAAGGGCCGACCCTGCTGGTCCTCGTGGAAGCCAGGGGCCTCCCCGATGAACATGATCTGCGCATCCGCCGGCCCCTCTCCCGGGACCGCTTGGGTGCGTCCCCGGTGAAGGATACAGGCCGTGCAGGTGCGAACCTCTTCGGCGATCCGTTCCAGTTCCTTCGCTTTGTCACCACTTGCCATCGCTCGCTCCTTGATGAGAGAGTCTGCCAATCGTTCTCACCCGCGCCTCCACCGCCCGTCGCAACGTCCGCAGGCGGGAGACAGTCTCCTCGTCCAGCGTAAGGGCCATCAACCACGCATCCTCACCATCCCGATAGTAGCCGGGGCGGACGCCGGTGTGGGTGAAGCCGATCTTCGCATAGAGTCGCTGAGCCACCCGGTTGGAGGGGCGGACCTCCAACGTGATCTGCTGCGCTCCCTCCTGCACCGCTTCTTCGAGGACGGTCAGGAGAAGAAACGAACCCAATCCCCGCCCGCGCCAGTCAGGGTGGATGGCGAGGGTGCTCAGGTGAGCCCTATCCGACCGGAAGCGAAGGCCGGCGTAACCCAGGACCGGTGAGATCCCACGCCTTCGCATCACCGACCGCAATCGGCGGCCTCTTTCGTTCGCCCGATCCTCCCCGGCCGGCTGGAGGACGAAGAAACGGGATCCAGTCCCATACCGCAGTTCGTAATGGTAGGCCGATTCCGGCCAGGGGGCAGGGAAGGAGACTCGCTCAATGGCCATCACAGCCGGGATGTCCCGCTCCTCCATCGGTCGAACGACGAACGGCAGGCCACGCTTGCCCATCTCACGGCCCGTGGAGGTAGATCGGCGCCAGCGTCGCCGGGTCGTCGGTCTCACCCCGGCGGATACGGTCCCACGCCAGTTCGGCGAGGAAACCGGCCCGACGCAGGCAGTGTGCTGGGGGGAGGACCGTCGCCAGATCCCCCAGCCTTTCCAGCGCTTCCATCCCCCTCTCGTCCACCTCTCCGCAGAAGAGGGTCGAACGCGTCACCGTCCCCACCAACGCATCCCATGTAGTCAATCGCGGACCGTCCCGCCGCTGCCAGCCGTTCCGCCACCGGTAGGTCGCCACGCAGATCCGGCCCCGCCCCGCCTGAAGCACCGCGAGCAAGGGGCGCCGGTCCCGCCCCTGGGCAGCGGCCACGATGTCCAGCGTGGGGACGCCGACCAGCGGGAGGTTGCAGGCCATCGCCAGCCCCTTCGCCATCGCCATTCCCACCCGCAGGCCGGTGAAGGAACCCGGTCCGGTCGCCACCGCTACGCCGGTGAGGTCCTCCGTTCCCGCCCCCAGGTCCTCCAGAGCGGCGGAGAGCCGTGGGGCCAGTTGGACCGTGTGGCGGCGTCCGGCCTCCCACGTGGCCTCGTACCGGATCCGGGATCCGTCGTGGAGGGCCAGGCTTGCGGTACGGGTCGCCGTGTCGATCGCCAGAAGCATGTTCACACTCCAAACGCCGCCCGACGGAACGCCCGGAGCAGGTCTTCGTAAGGCGGACCCTCGGCGATGAAGAGGAGCCGTCGCCGCTCCGTGTCGGCGAACTCCAGCCGGACCCAAAGCCGCTCCGAGGGCAGCACCTCCATCGCTCGCTCCGGCCACTCGATCAGGGCGACCACCTCGGGGTCCTCCAGCCAGTCTTCCAACCCCAGCCCCAGCGCTTCCTGAGGCTCCTCCAGTCGGTAGAAGTCGACGTGGAGGAGCACTTGATCACCCGTCGGCCGACGATGCTCGCGGATGAGGACGAAACTGGGGCTGACCAGAGAGGTCGTGGCCCCCCACCCCCGACCGATCCCCTGGGCCAACACCGTCTTGCCAGCACCCAGAGGGCCTTGCAGGCAGATCACCTCGCCGCCCCGGAGCAACTGCCCCAATCGAGCGCCGACTCGACGGGTCTGCTCGGGGCTGCGGCTGATGAACTCCAGCGATCGCTCGTCCAGAATCGGCACCATTGTGCAACTCTCCGCGGCAGAGTGGCCCCGCCGCGCCTTCTGAATTATACAACCGATGGAAAGGGGGGACAAGAGTAAGTCCTGGGGTTTGGACAGGAGTTCGGACAACCTGATCCGCCCCGCCGTAAACAGGCCGGGCCGGCGGGAAACCGGCCTAGCACCGGTTCTCCAGGCCGGTGTCAGGCCCGCCGAGAAGGAGGCTCACCCCCGATGTCCGAACTCCTGTCCAAAGATCAGTAAGTCCTCTGAGGTTCGGACGCGAGTTCGGGCATTCTCCCCCAGCGGCTGAAGCCGCGGGCTTGGTCGCAGCCAAGCCCCCCGTAGGGGCGCAGCGCGCTGCGTCCCTACTAGGCGCAGGATCTTCCGCCGCCAGCGTACACCGTCGCACGTCGGATCTGGGCATCTGGGAGAAAGGAAGGTATAATACCGCCCGCGCCAGGCAAGCGTGCGTGGCGAGAGGTAGACCGGAGAGAGGCGAGGATGCGCATTTATCTGGACGTCTCCGCCGCTGTCCACCGCCGGGCGGGGCTGGGGCGGTACGCCGAGAGCCTGGCCCGTGCCCTGGTCGCGGCCGAGCCCGACCGGTACGGCCTGTTCTACAACCGAGAACGGGGGATCGAACCGCTGGCAGGGCTGGAACACCTGCCCACCCGCACCGTCGCCCTGGGGTACAAGCCCTGGCGGATGGCGGTCTGGCTGGGGCAACTGACCCGCGTTGGCTTCGATCGGCTGCTGTCGGACGCCCTGCTCTTCCACGCCACCGAGCATCTCCTCCTCCCCCTGCGCTCGATCCCGACGGTGCTTACCGTCCACGATCTGATCTTCCGCCATCTGCCGGACCATCATAAGCCACTCAACCGGTGGTATCTCAACCTGGCGATGCCCCTCTACTGCCGCCGGGCCACCCACGTCATCGCCGTCTCTGCCCACACCCGCGACGACCTGGTCGCCTCCTACGGACTGCTGCCGGAGAAGATTACCGTCATCTACGAAGCAGCCGCCCCTCACTTCCGCCCCCAGCCCCCGGAGAAGGTGGCGGCGGTCCGTGCCCGCTACGGCTTGCCAGAACGGTACATCCTCTCCGTGGGCACCATTGAGCCCCGCAAGAACCTGAGCCGTATGCTGGCGGCGTTCGAGCGAGTCTACGAAGAGGGTTTGACCGATGGATGGGTGATCGTCGGCAAGCGGGGTTGGCTCTATGGAGACTTCTTCTCCCGCCTGGAACAGTCGCCCGTCCGAGGGGCCGTTCTCTTCCCCGGCTACGTGCCGGACGAGGACCTGCCGGCGGTCTATGCCGGTGCCCAAGCGCTGGTGTTCCCCAGCCTCTACGAGGGGTTCGGGCTGCCGGTGCTGGAGGCGATGGCCTGCGGAACTCCGGTCCTCGCCTCGCGCGGCTCCAGCATTCCCGAGGTGGGAGGCGAGGCCGCCCTCTATTTCGACCCACTCGACACCGAGGAAATGACAGAGGCGATCCTCCGGCTCCTGCGCGACCCTGTGCTTCGGGAGGAGATGCGGGAACGGGGGTTCGTCCAGGCGAGGCGGTTCTCCTGGTCGAAGGCGGCCGCCGAGACCGTCGCCGTCTACCGCGCGGTTCTGGGCGGCAGTCGCCATGTCGCTGATTGACAGTTCCCGCATTCTCATTTAGAATAACGAGGCTTGGCATGACGAGATTCATCGGTTGAGAGGAGGCAGGAGGTTGAAGGAATATACCACGGACCAAATCCGCAACATCGTTCTGCTGGGTCACGGGAGCAGCGGAAAAACCTCGCTGGTGGAGGCGATGCTCTACACCAGCGGGGCGATCAATCGTATGGGGAAGGTGGAGGATGGCACCACGGTGACGGACTTTGACGAGGAGGAGATCCGTCGCCATATCTCCCTCAGCCTCGCCCTTGCCCCGGTCGAGTGGGGTGGATGCAAGTTGAACGTTGTGGACACCCCGGGTTACACCGATTTCATCGGCGAGGTCATCAGCGGCATCCTGGTGGCCGACCTGGCGCTGGTGCTGGTCGATCCGGTGAGCGGCGTGGAGGTGGGCACGGAGGTCGTCTGGGCGGAGGCCGATAAGAAAGACCTCCCGCGCTTCGTGGTCATCAACAAGATGAACCGCGAGAACGCCAACTTCGAACAGACGCTGGAGAAACTGCGGGAGGTGTTCGACGGCAACTTCGTCCCGCTCCAATTGCCCATCGGAAGCGCGGAGGGGTTCACCGGCGTAGTGGACCTGGTGCGGATGAAAGCGCTGGTCGGCCCGGAAGGGAAGGAGGAGGAGATCCCGGCCGACATGGCCGATCAGGCCGAGGAGGCACGGGTCGCGCTGGTGGAAGCGGCCGCCGAGGGGGACGACGAACTGATCCTGAAGTACCTGGAGGGGGAGGAACTGACAGAGGAGGAGATCCGGCGCGGCCTTCGGGACGCCGTTCTCAAGCGCACCGTCATCCCCGTGCTGGTTACCGCGGCGACGGCTAACATCGGCACCCGCTCCCTCCTAGACGCGCTGATCGCTTTCGCTCCTTCTCCCGCCGACCGAGGCCCGGTCAAGGCGGAGGGGCCTGCGGGCGAGGAAAAGATCGAGCCGGTCGAGACGGCCCCGCTTGCTGCACTGGTCTTCAAGACCGCGGCCGATCCCTACGTGGGGAAGTTGACCTACTTCCGCGTCTACGGCGGGATGATGGAGTCGGACACGCGGGTTTGGAACAGCCGCGCTGAGGCGGAGGAACGGCTGGGCACGCTGTACGTGATGCGTGGTAAGGAGCAGATCCCGGTGCAACGGCTGCGCCCGGGCGACATCGGCGCCGTGGCCAAACTGGCCCACACCGTCACCGGCGACACCCTCTGCCACCGCGACCACCCGGTCCGCCTGCCAGGGCCGACCTTCCCGCCACCACTGTTCGCCGTGGCGGTCCGTCCCAAGAGCAAGGCGGACCAGGCTAAGATGGGGCCCACGCTGACCCGGATCTGCGAGGAAGACCCCACCCTCCGCTGGCGGCAGGAGCCCAGCACCAAGGAGACCATCCTGGAGGGGATGGGTGAGGCCCACGTGGAGATCGCGGTGAAGCGGATGGAGAACCGGTTCGGCGTCGGGGTGGAGACGTCCATCCCGAAGGTCCCGTACCGGGAGACGATCACCAAGGTCAACGCCGACCAGTACCGACACAAGAAGCAGACGGGCGGCGCGGGCCAGTTCGCCGAGGTCCACCTCCGGCTCGAGCCTCTGCCGAGGGGCGCGGGGTTCGAGTACGGGTGGGAGGTCTTCGGTGGCGCTATTTCTTCCTCTTTCCAGCCTTCCATCGAGAAGGGTATCCGGCAGGTGATGGAGCAGGGCGTCATCGCCGGGTACCCGGTGGTGGACGTCAAGGCGGTGGTCTACGACGGCAAGGAGCACCCGGTCGACTCTAAGGACATCGCCTTCCAGATCGCCGGGCGAGAGGCGTTCAAGAAGGTGATGCTGGGAGCCGGGCCGGTCCTTCTGGAGCCGATCTACAAGGTGACCATCATCGTGCCGGAGGAGTACACCGGCGACGTGATGGGGGACCTGAACACCAAGCGGGCGCGGGTCCTGGGGATGGAACAGCAGGGCGGCAAGAGCGTCATCACCGCCCTGGCTCCGCTGGCCGAGATGCAGCGGTACGTCTCCGACCTTCGGAGCCTCACCCAGGGCCGCGGGCTCTTCTCGATGGAGTTCGACCACTACGAGGAGGTCCCGCCCCACCTGGCGGAAAAGATCATCGCCGAGGCGAAGAAGGAGCGCGAGGAGAAGTAGCGTCCCACCTCACCCAGATCCACACACAGCCGGGGGCGATGCGGTGCCCGGCCCCCGGTTCCTGAGGTTTGGACGTGAGTTCGGACATCCGTCGCTTTTCACCACAGAGGCACAGAGGACACAGTGTTTTCTTCTAAAGAGCCGTGTCCGAACTCCTGTTCGAAGCGCAGCCCGGTTCCATTTGACAGATTAGCAGTTCCAGATATAATTGTGAGCGCGATCCTCGGTAGCTCAATTGGTAGAGCGGCCGGCTGTTAACCGGTTGGTTGCAGGTTCGAGTCCTGCCCGAGGAGCCAGGGGGCGGCCCAGTGCGGGCCGCCTCTCTCCTTATCAAAGCACGGTGGGCAGTCGGATCTGTAGCGGTTCTGCAGGCCAGAACACCCCCGGCAGGATCCTCCACCTGTCCGAACCCTCGCCCAAACCCCGGCCTTTGGAGTTGTCCTCCTCCCAAAAATCGACTAAAATATTTGCCAGGCTGCCTCCCGTGGGGAGGACAGGTGAAGGAGTGAGGGAATGACGAAAGAGGATCAACAGGCAATCCGCGAACGGGTCAACATCCTCCGAAGGACCGACATCTTCTACGATCTCACCGAGGCCCAACTAGAGATGATCGCCTCCGTCGCCTCGGACGCCGAGTACGGAATGGGGGAAGTGATCTTCCGAGAGAACAGTGCCGGCGATGAACTCTACGTCATCGCCGAGGGGGAGGTGGAGATCCAGGTAGACCCAGGCCTGATCAAGCCCGGTGGGAGAAGCGGAGACCGGCCGGTGACCATCGCCACGTTGCGATCCGGGCAGACCTTTGGAGAAGTCGCGTTGGTCGACCAGGGGTTGCGCACCGCATCGGCCCGCTCCGCCTCCCGCCAGACCCGGCTGCTGGTCATCCCCCGCGACCGGTTGATCACTCTGTGCGACCATTACCCCGAACTGGGGTACCGGCTGATGCGTAACATCGCAGCGGACCTGGCCTTCAAGATCCGAGGGACGGACCTTCTGATCCGCGAACAACTGCTCTGGAGACCTCGGTTCCGATAGGTGGGCGACCGCTGACCTCTCATCGGACCCGGGCCGATCGCTCCGTACCGTCTGAGCCGCGGCCGGGTCCGATGTTTCCCCCCTTGCGCCTCCGCTCCTCCGCCCCGGAAGGTTCTGGGTTCCACCACAGAGGCGCAGAGTTCTCCCCAATTATCACCTCTACGATCTCCGCGTCTCCACGGTTCGATATCCGCCCCAGCCCACCACCCCAAGTCTGAAGTACGCCTGGTCAGCACGGATATTTGACGGGAGCAAGAAAAGGGAGTATAATGAACGAGCGTTCATAAAGGTGAATATTTGTTCATCCACCAGGAGGCCGATGTGGTGTGGCGGGAGACGTTTCGGGAGCAGCGGCGGGATGCGATCTTGGAGGCCGCAGCGGAGGTCTTCGGTGAGAAGGGGTACCAGCGGGCCACGATGAAAGAGATCGCCGCCCGCGTGGGCATCGCGCCGGGGACCATCTACCTCTATTTCAAGAGCAAGCGGGATCTCCTGTTGGCCATCGCCGACCGATTGATCGGTCAGGCGGTGGATCAGGCCCTGGCGCAGGCGGTCCACCTCGACGCCAAGGGGTACATCGCCGCGATTCTGAGGGATCGCCTCCGCTTCGCGCGGGAGAACCAGGCCTTCCTCCAGGCGTTGGTCACCGAGGTCTGGACCGACCCAGAACTTCAGGAGCGGTTCTTCACCCAGATCATCGGCCCGATCTTCGCCAGCGGCAGCCGGTACCTCCAGGCGCAGGTGGCGGCGGGGAAACTCCGCCCCTGCCGGGTCGAGATCGTCGTCCCAGCCGTCGCCGGGGCCATCGTCCTTCTCTCCGCGATGCGCGCGTTGGTCCCCGACCGCCTTCTGCCCGACATCTCCGACGAAGAGCTGATCGAGGAACTGACCCAACTCTACCTCTACGGCCTGGCCCCTCGGGAGGAGGAGAGGTGATCGGTCGGACGCTCACCATCGCCCGGAAGGAACTGTGGCACATCGTCCGCAACCGGCGGACGCTGGCGGTGATGTTCCTCATCCCGGTGATCCAGTTGTTCCTCCTGGGCTACGCAGCGACGACCGACATCGACCACCTGCGCACGGCGGTGCTGGATGCGGATCGGACCGCTCGGAGCCGCGCGCTGATCGAAGCCTACCGCGCCTCCGACTACTTCGAGATCGTCGCCTTCGTGGAGAATCAGGAGGATCTGGGGCAACTGCTGGACCGGGGCGAGGTCCGGGCTGGGCTGGTGATCCCCGCAGGCTACGGGGCCGACATAACCGCCGGGCGACGGACCAGCGTGGCCTTCCTCATCGACGGAACGGACCCGACGGTGGCGAACACCATCCTCGCCGCCGCCCAGCAGGTGGGGCAGGCCCACGGGCTGGAGATCGTCGAACGCCGACTGGGGATCTCGGTGGAGGAGATGACGGCCCTGGAGGTCCGCCCCCGCGTGTGGTACAACCCGGCGATGAAGAGCGCCAACTTTATGATCCCCGGTCTGATCGCAATGATCCTCTTCACCCTCACCACGATGTTGACCGCCCTCGCCATCGTCCGGGAGCGGGAGACGGGGACCATCGAACAGCTGATGGTCACCCCCATCCGTCCCATCGAACTGGTCGTTGGGAAACTACTTCCCTATGTCGTCGTCGCCCTCTTCAACGTCGTCGAAGTCCTGCTCATCGGCGTCTTCTGGTTCGGCGTGCCGATCCACGGGAGCGTTCCCCTCCTCTTCGCCACCTCCGTCGTCTTTCTGATGACCTCCCTGGGCATCGGCATCCTCATCTCCACCGTCGCCAACAGCCAGCAAGAGGCTATGCTGATGGTCTGGCTGATGATGCTCCCCTCCATCTTCCTGGCCGGCTTCTTCTTCCCACTGGAGGCGATGCCGGTCGCCCTGCGGGCGGTCAGTTACCTGGTCCCACTCCGCTACATGCTGATCATCATCCGAGGGATCATCCTCAAAGGCGTGGGGATGGACGTGCTGGCCGATCAGGTGGGGGCCCTGTTCGTCTTCGGTGTGATCCTGATGGGGATCGCCGCCGTGCGGTTCCGCAAACGGTTGGAGTGAGAAAAGGTGATGGAGGAGTACGTCATCGAGGCGCGAGGACTCACCAAACGGTTCGGGGACGTCGCCGCCGTGGACAGGCTGGACCTGGCGGTCCGCCGCGGGGAGATCTTCGGTCTCCTGGGACCGGACGGGGCGGGGAAGACGACGACGATCCGGATGTTGTGTGCCATTATGGACCCTACCGAAGGGACCGCCCGGGTGGCTGGGTTCGACACGGTGAGGGAACCGGAGAAGATCAAGGAGCGGATCGGATACATGCCCCAGCAGTTCTCCCTCTACGGCGATCTGACGGTGCTGGAGAACCTGATCTTCTTCGCCGACATCTTCGGCGTGGGGCGACGTGAGCGAGAGGAGCGGATCGAACGCCTCCTTGCCTTCTCCCGCCTGACGGAGTTTCAGGACCGGCGGGCAGCCCACCTCTCCGGCGGCATGCAGAAGAAACTGGCCCTGGCCTGCACGCTGATCCATCGGCCGGAGGTCATCTTTCTGGACGAGCCAACCACCGGCGTGGATCCGGTCTCCCGGCGGGAGTTCTGGGACATCCTGACCGAACTCCACCTGGAGGGAGTGACCCTCTTCGTAAGCACCCCGTATATGGACGAGGCAGAGCGGTGCTCGCGGGTGGCGTTGATGTTCGAGGGACGGGTGATCGTCTGCGACGCGCCGGAGCGGATCAAAGAACTGGTGGAGGGAGACCTCCTGGAACTGCGGCCCGACCGGCTGCGGGAGGCGACCCGGCTCATCGAGACCCTCCCCGGCGTCCTGGAGGTGCAGGTCTACGGGGACCTCCTTCACGTGTTCGTGGACTCCGCCTCTGCGCGCGCGCCGTCCCTTCAGGCGGCGTTGGAACGGGCAGGGATCGGCGTCCACGGCCTCCGCCAGACCCGCCCCCGGATGGAGGAGGCATTCATCTCGCTGATTCGCAAACGGCTACAGAGGTGACGAGGCGGGACGCAGGAGAGATCACACATCTCGCATCACACACCGGTACCGAGGCACATCTATGGCTGAATACGCTGTTGAGGTCGTCAACCTGACCAAGAAGTTCGGCGATTTCACCGCCGTGGATGGGGTAACGTTCCGCATTCGGCAGGGACAGATCTTCGGTTTCCTCGGCCCCAACGGCGCAGGGAAGACGACGACCATCCGGATGCTCCTCGGGCTCCTGCGCCCGACGTCGGGCCAGGCCACGGTGCTGGGATACGACATCGTCCGTCAGGCGGAGGAGATCCGTCGCCACATCGGCTACATGTCCCAACGGTTCAGCCTCTATCAGGACCTTACGGTCAGCGAGAACCTGGACTTCTACGGACGGACCTACGGTGTGCGCGGCAAGCGGCTGGAGGAGCGGAAGCGGTTCGTGATCGAGATGGCCGGGCTACAGGGGCGGGAGCGGGAATTGACCCGCAATCTCTCCGGCGGCTGGAAACAGCGATTGGCCCTGGGAGCCGCCATCCTCCACGAACCCGAGATGCTCTTTCTGGACGAGCCCACGGCCGGGGTGGATCCCATCTCTCGGCGGGCGTTCTGGGACCTCCTGTACGAGTTGGCCGAGAGGGGAACGACGATCTTCGTCACCACCCACTATATGGACGAGGCGGAGCACTGTCAGGACCTGGCCTTTATCCATCGAGGGCGGATCATCGCCCAGGGGTCGCCGGAGGAGATCAAGGCCACCCGGATGCGGGGACAGGTGTTGGAGATCGACTGCAGCCAGCCCGACGTCGCCATCGCCGTGCTGCGGGGGCTGGGCCTGTTCGACGAGGTGGCCCTTTATGGTGCGCTGATCCACGTCGTCGCCGAGGGAATTGAGCGGCAGAAGCCCCTCATCGCCCAGGCGCTGACCGAGGCTGGCGTGGAGGTCCGTTCGATGGAGATCGTCCCCCCCTCGCTGGAGGATGTGTTCATCTCCAACGTGCAGGCGTAGAGGAATGAGGAACGGTATGAAACAGAAACGGAAGAAGGTTCTGATCGTCGCCGGGGTGGTTCTGGCGATCGGTCTGGTCGCCGCGGCTGTCGTCCGGCGGACGCCCGCGCTGGTCGAGGCGCTGGGACTGGCGGAGCCAGCACCGAGGGGAATCGCTGCCTCCGGGTTCATAGAGGCCGAGGAGATCGCCATCGCCCCCGAAGTCGGCGGACGCATCGCCGAGATCCTGGTGGAAGAGGGGGACGAGGTGGAAGCGGACCAGGTGCTGGTGCGCCTGGACGATACGCTGGCGCGGGCCCAGTTGGAGGTCGCACAGGCCGGGCTGGAGGTGGCCCAGGCGAGGTTGGCTCTGGTGAAGGCTGGTGCGCGGATCGAGGAGATCCGCCAGGCTGAGGCGGCCCTGGCCCAGGCCGAGGCGGCGCGGGACGGGGCATACCAGGCCTGGCAGGACGCCCTCGCGCTCCTGGAGAACCCCCAGGAGATCGACGCCCAGATCGTGCTGGCGGAGGCGCAACTGGCCCAGGCCGAGGCCGCTCTCCGCCAGGCCACGGCCCTGCGGGATATGGCTCAGATCGCCAAGGACGCCTTCGAACAGGCCATCGAGTCGTTTCCCCCCGGAGAGCGACGCCGCATCCGCGTCGCCCACGGGACAGTCGAGGAGGTCCTGCCGGACCTTCCGCCGGAACTGCAGCAGTTCATCGCCGACCTGCCCGAGGGCACCTATACCTATGGAGACTGGGAGGTCCTCATCTCCGGGGAGGAGATCACCGTTTACCGGTGGGTGACCGCCTTCTACCCCTTGGAAGCCCACCTGACTCCCAACCGATACTGGAAAGCCACGGTCGGCTACAACTCGGCCCAGGCGGCCTACGACGGGGCCAAGCGGGCGCTGAGCCTCCTCTACGCGATGCGCAGCGACCCTCAGCAGATCCAGGCCCAGGTGGACGCGGCGGAGGCGGAGTACCGGGCCGCCGAGGCGGCGGTGGAGAGGGCCCGCGCCCGGCTGGAGGGGCTGCGGGCCGGAGCGACCCGGGAGGAGGTCGCCGCCGTAGAGGCCCAGGTGCAACAGGCGGAGGCGGAGGTAGAAAGCGCGATGGTGTTCCTGGAGAAACTCACCCTCACCGCCCCCGCCAGCGGTCAGGTGCTGGAGGTCACCCGACAGGTCGGAGAACTGGCCACGCCGGGGGTAACGTTGATCACGCTGGCCGATCTGGATCAGGTCACTTTGACCGTCTACGTGCCGGAGAACCGGCTGGGACAGGTCCAGGTGGGACAACGGGTGGAGGTGCGGGTGGATTCCTTCCCCGGTCGAGTGTTCCTCGGGCGGGTGGTGAGCATCGCCAGCGAAGCGGAGTTCACCCCCCGCAACGTCCAGACGGAGGAGGGGCGAACGAACATGGTCTTCGCTGTCAAGGTCGTCATCCCCAACCCCGACCACGCCCTCAAGCCAGGGATGCCCGCCGATGCGACCATTCTCACAGGGGAGCCATAAGATGGGTTTGCCGATCGCGGATCGAGTTGGTTCCATTCTCCTGCGTCCTGCTTCTTTCCTCTTGCCCCTTGTCCCTTGCACCTTGCTCCTTCTCTCCCCGGGCTGCAGCACCACCCCGGCGGAGGGTGCCATCACCGCTTCCGGCTTCATCGAAGGTACGGAGGTGGAGATCGCTGCGGAGGTGGGGGGGCGGATCTCCGAGATCCTGGTGGATGAAGGAGACGAGGTAGAAAAGGGACAGGTATTGGTGCGGCTGGACGACGCGCTATTGCAGGCCCAGCGGAGGGAGGCGCTGGCGGCTGTGACCGCAGCGGAGGCGAATCTCGCCCGCGTGCGGGCCGGCGCCCGCCCCGAGGAGGTCGCCGCCGCCCGCGCCGCGCTGGCTCAGGCGGAGGCGCAGCGGGACGAGGCGCTGCGCGCGCTGGAGAACGCCCGCCAGGCGATGGAGAATCCCCAGGACCTGAACCTCCAGATCGCTCAGGCGGAGACCGAGGTAGCACTGGCCGAGCAGGAGGTGGAGAGAGCCCGCGCTGACCTGGCGGAGGTCGAACTGAAGTATAACGTCTTCCGGGACCAAGGAGGGGACACGGAGAGGACGTGGGCGCTACAGGTGGAGGCTGCTCGCGCCGCCCTCGACGCGGCCCAGGCGAAACTGGACGGCGCACGGCGGTACCTCAACGCTCTGTACGCCATCCGCAACAACCCTCTGAGCCTTCAGGCGCAGGTCCATGCTGCCGAGGCCCGGTACAAAGCAGCGGAGGCGGCCGTCGAGGAGGCGCAGGCGGCGCTGGAGGAGGTGATAGCGGGTCCAACGCCCGAGGAGGTGACCCTGGCGGGGGCCCAGCTCCGCCAGGCCCAAGCCGCGCTGGCCCTTGTGGAGGCCCAGTTGACACAGTTGATCCTGACCTCGCCCATCACCGGCGTGGTCACCAGCCGCAGCGCACACGAGGGGGAGACTGCCGCGCCGGGCGTGCCGATACTGACCCTGGCCAACCTGGACGAGGTGACGTTGGTGCTATACATCCCGGAGGATCAGATCGGCCGCGTCCGGGTTGGACAACCGGTGGAGGTGCGGGTGGACTCGTTCCCGGGCCGGGTGTTCGTTGGCCGCGTTGCGACCATCGCCGGGGAGGCGGAGTTCACCCCGCGCAACGTTCAGACGCAGGAGGATCGGGCGAGACTGGTCTTCGCCGTCAAGGTCGTCATCCCCAACCCCGACCACGCCCTCAAGCCAGGGATGCCCGCCGACGCCGTCATCGTGACCAACCCATAAGGCCCGGGGCCTGCATCCGGCCCCCTTATCGGCTGCCTCAAAGTGCCTGGTATCTCGGTTGAACGGAAGGAGGCGAAGGAGAACAACGTCCCCTTCGCCTCCGGGTCTCCGTCGCTTGGGAAGCGTGGAGGTTATTCTTCTTCCTCCTTGACTTCCTCTTCCTTCCGTCGTCGGATCAACTCCGGCTCGGCCTCGGCAGCGGCCTCTACCTCCTCCGCTTCCTCTTCCTCCTCCGCCTCCTCGACCGGGCTCACGCTGACCACGACCTCGTCTGGATCGGCGAGGACGCGGATATTGGCCGGGATCGCCAGATCGGCGACGGTGATCTCCTGACCCACCTCGGTCAGCGATGCCAGATCGACCTCGATAGCATCCACCAGATCCTTGGGCAGGCACTCGATCTCAATGGATTCCCTCAACTGGAGAAGGATGCCCAACCCTCGCTCCACCACGGGCGACTCCCCAACAAGGATCAGGGGCACATCCACCGTGATCGGCTTGTCCATCTCCACGTGGTAGAAGTCGATGTGGAGCAACTCCCGACTGATCGGGTCTCTCTGAACCTCCCGTACCAGGGCGTGGAGAGGTTCCTTTTCGCCAGAGACGCGGACACTGATCAGTTGGCTGGTCCCTGCCTCGGCAAGTACGTCCTCTGCCTCCCGACGCCGGACCTGCAGAGGGCGGCTTTCGATACCTGGGCCGTAGATGACGGCCGGGATCCAATCCTCCCTCCGCAGTCGGCGCACCTGCTTGCCGACGACGGTTCGCACTTCCGCGTGCAACTCCAACTGCTCCATACCTCCCCCTTTGCGCGTGGCGAGGAGAAAGGCTCCTTCGCCCCGTGGTTTCTCTCGTCAGAACACAATCAAAAAGGCCGGGCTTGGCCGGCCTGGCCTGGCGGGTCGTATTGTAAATCAACTCTCCGCTTTCGTCAAGTTTGATGCTCTGACCTTCGGACAAGAGTTCGGACACCCCCTTCCCGGCGGCTGAAAGCCGCGGCTACAAGGAGGCGAAACCGCCCTTCGGCGGCTCCCGCCTCCTCTCTCCCACAGGGGAAGCCCAGCGAAGGCCGGGCTTCGCTACTCGGGAGCCAGCGACTTCTAGTCGCCGGACGGCGGGGGCTCCCGCTATGTCCGAACTATTGTCCAAACCCCAGTGATGCTAAGAGGCGGCAGCAACGAGCCAGGCTGAAATCCTCCACCGAGGCGCAGAGGACATAGAGAACAGTTAGGAAAAGGACTCAACTCTGTGCTCTCCGCGCCTCCGCGGTTACAGAAAATGCGATTGCTCTGCACCCCGCCAAAGGAGGAACCCCACAGCGGCACGATTTGTGGTATAATCAAGAAGAGGGGTGGAGTGCCCCGAGGAGGTGTTCTATGATCGAGGTGAAGATCGCCGGGATCCAGATCAGCCTGATGTCTCCGCACCGCGTCGTGCTGCTGAAGGAGATCGGTGCGGAGCGGTACCTTCCCATCTGGATCGGTCCTTACGAGGCGGAGGCCATCAACATCAAGTTGCAGAACATCGAGGTGGGCCGACCGCTGACGCACGACCTCCTTAAGAACGTGATCGAGACCCTCGGCGGGGTGGTGGAGCGCGTCATCGTGTCCGAACTGCGGGAGGACACGTTCTACGCCCGGATCATCGTCAGCGTAGACGGTCGAACGCTGGAGATCGACTCTCGCCCTTCCGACGCGATGGCCCTGGCCGTGCGGGTCGGAGCGCCGATTTACGTGGCCGAGGAGGTGATGGCGGAGGCCGGGATCGTGCCGGAGCAGGACCTGACCGAAGGAGAGGGGGAGGGAGGCGAGGGCTCGGCCTTCGACGAGTTCCTCGGCAGCCTGGATATCGACGATATGCCGATCCACTGAGGTAAACCGCCCGCAGGTTGCGCGTTGCGAGTTGCGAATCTCGAAACACTGTGCCCTCCAGGTCTCCTGATGGGAACAATTAGAGGGTGGTGATGGCTACGCCAGAGAAGACTGTCCCCCACAACGTAGAAGCGGAGGAGGCTGTCCTGGGGTCGCTCCTGATCGACCCCGACGCGCTGTTTCGGGTCGCTCCGTTCCTCCGGCCAGAGGACTTCTACCTCCGGAAGAACGGCTGGATCTACGAGGCGATCCTCGCCCTCCACGAGCGTCGCGAGCCGATCGACTTCGTGACCCTCTGCACCGAGCTGGAGGCCCGAGGGCAGTTAGAGGAAGTGGGAGGGGCGGCCTACATCACCCGGCTGATCGACGCTGTCCCCTCTGCCATCCACGTGGAGGCGTACGGCCGCCTCGTCGAAGAGGCCGCCGTTCGCAGACGGCTCCTCTCCGCCGCCAGCGACATCGCCCAACTGGCCTATCGGGAGGAGCAAGAGATCGAAGAGGTGGTGGATCGGGCCGAGCAGGCCCTCTTCGCCGTCTCCCAGCGCCGCCTCGTCCGTGAGATGGCCCCCATCCAGGAGGTCATCCGCCAGTACTACGACCGCATCGAGTACCTCTACGAGCACCGGGGAGAGCCGCTGGGGGTGCCGACCGGCTTCGTGGACCTGGACAAGCTGCTGGGGGGGCTCCAGAAGTCGGACCTGATCATCGTCGCAGCGCGGCCCGGCGTGGGGAAGACCTCTCTTTGCCTCTCCTTCGCTCGCAACGCCGCTCGGCTGGGGAAACACGTCGCCATCTTCAGCCTGGAGATGTCCGCAGAGCAGGTGGTGCAGCGGCTGGTCGCCGCCGAGACAGGGATCGATGCCCAGCGGCTCCGCCTGGGTCAATTGCACGAAGATGAATGGCCTCTCTTCGTCCAGGCCACCGGCGTCCTGTCCGAACTTCCCATCTTTATCGACGATACGCCCTCCATCTCCGCCCTCCAGTTGCGGACCAAAGCCCGTCGGTTGCACGCCGAGCATGGGCTGGACCTGGTGGTGGTGGACTATCTGCAGCTGATGACTACCGACATGCGAGTGGAGAACCGCGTGCAGGAAGTCTCCTATATCTCCCGGATGCTGAAGGGGCTGGCGCGGGAGTTGAACGTGCCGCTGGTGGCCGCCTCCCAGTTGTCCCGCGCTGTGGAGCAGCGGACGGACAAGCGGCCCGTTCTGTCGGACCTACGCGAAAGCGGAAGTCTGGAGCAGGACGCAGACGTGGTGATGTTCATCTACCGCGAGGAGTTGTACAGGCCGGAGACGGAGAAGCAGCATATCGCCGACATCATCGTCGCCAAACACCGGAACGGCCCCACCGGCGTGGTACAGCTCTTCTTCCGCCAGCAACTGGCCCAGTTCCTGGACGCGGAGACGCGGATCCAGCCGGTGGAGTTCTCCTGAGGATGCGTACGTTTTCAGGCTTTCCCTCCGGTAAAGTGCGCGTCGTGCGGTTACCGGAGCCGTTCTTTACCGACCTTCTACCTCTGATCGACGATCTGGACGAACTGAAGGTCACCCTCTATGTTTTCTACCGACTGAGTCAGCAAGCGGGATCGACGCCGCACCTTCGACATCGGGAGTTGGTGGACGACCCGTCGCTGGTGGATAGCCTGGGAGGGACAGGGGGAGCGGTCGTCGAGGCCGCCCTCGACCGGGCGGTGGAGCGAGGGACGCTGCTGCGGGCCGAGGCGGAGATCGACGGGCGACAGGAGGTGGTCTACTTCGCTAACACGCCCCGAGGACGGGCGGCTTTGGAGGCACTACGTCGGGGTGAACCGCTGTCAGAGGTCACCTCCCCTCCCCGGCCCAACGTGTTCGTCCTCTATGAGGAGAACATCGGCCCGCTGACCCCCCTCATTGCTGAAGAACTGAAGGAGGCCGAGGGGACTTACCCTGCTGACTGGATCGAGGCGGCCTTCCGGGAGGCGGTAGCGCTGAACAAGCGGAGTTGGCGATACATCCGGGCGATCTTGGAGCGATGGCGCACCGAGGGGAGAAAGGATGAAACAGATCGGCGAGGTGGCGAAGGAGATCGCCGCCGGTATATCGAAGGCAAGTACGGCGAGTACATCGAGCATTAAGGAGGCGGGAGGCAAGAGGCAGGAGAGCAAGGAGGAGGTATGCCCCTACTGCAAGGGGCTGGGCTACGTGCGGGCCGACGTCCCGGTGGGCCACCCTGACTTCGGGAAACTCCTCCCTTGCTCCTGTCGCCTGACGGAGATGGCCCGGCACCGCGTCGAGCGGTTGCGGGCGTTGGGAAACCTGGACGCCCTGGCCCATATGACCTTCGAGACGTTCGTGCCCGAGGGCCACGGCCTGCCTCCTCAGAAGCAGGAGAACCTCCGCCACGCCTACGAGACGGCCCGAGCGTTCGCCGAGGATCCCTCTGGCTGGTTACTCATCAAGGGCGGCTACGGCTGTGGCAAGACCCACCTGGCGGCGGCGATCGCCAACCGGTGTGTCGAGCGAGGCCAGCCGGTGCTCTTCGTCACCGTCCCCGACCTGCTGGACCACCTGCGGGCCACCTTCGGCCCCACCAGCGTCGTCACCTACGACGAGCGGTTCGAGCAGGTCCGTACCGCGCCGGTGCTCATCTTAGACGACCTGGGCACCGAAGCTCCTACCCCATGGGCTCAGGAGAAACTATTCCAGATCCTGAACTACCGGTACAACGCTCGCCTGCCGACCGTCATCACCACCAACCACGAACTGGAGGAGATCCCGCTGCGCATCCGCTCTCGGCTGGTCGATCCAGATTTGACCCAGGTCGTCGCCATTCTCGCCCCCGACTATCGTCAGGTGGGCGTCTCTCCAGAGGATTCGGAACTGAGTAGCCTTCACCTCCACGGTCACCAGACCTTCGACACGTTCGACCTGCGGGACGGAGAACTGCCGAGGGAGGAGGTGGAGAACCTGCGCCGGGCGGTGGAGGTCGCCCGGGCGTTCGCCCAGGAGCCCGACGGGTGGCTCGTCTTCACCGGAGTGCACGGCTGCGGCAAGACCCACCTGGCGGCAGCGATCGCCAACGAGCGGGTCCGCCAGGGATACCCCGCCCTCTTCGTCTTCGTCCCCGACCTGCTGGACCATCTGCGGGCCACCTTCGGTCCCCACAGCCTGGTTCCCTTCGACAAGCGGTTCGAAGAGGTGCGACGGGCTCCTTTCCTGGTGCTGGACGCCCTGGGGACCGAATCGGCGACGCCGTGGGCGCGGGAGAAACTGTATCAGATCTTCGAATACCGGTACAACGCCCGTCTGCCCACCGTTATCACCACGGCTCTGCCCATCAAGGAACTGGACCCCCAACTGGCGACCCGGATGGCGGACGAGAGCCGATGCAGGCGGTTCGCGATCCTGGTCCCTCCCTACCTGGGAGGGGGCCGACGGCGGAAGAAAAAAAAGAGCCGCAGGTGAGTTTCACATACAGGGGGCACAGCGGTCTCCTTGACCGGAGATACTCCGCGTGTATCGATCACTGCTTCATAGCGGGCAGCGCGACGCCGAAGAGGGAACCCTTGCCCGGGACCCCCTCGCTTTCTACCCAGACCCGCCCGCCGTGCTCCCGCACGACGGCCTGGACCAGGCTCAGCCCCAGTCCCGTTCCAGCCACCTTCTCCGCACCCGGCTGGTGCACTCGATAGAACTGTTCGAACAGATAGGGCTGTGCTTCCTTCGGGATCCCTATCCCCGTATCCTGCACGGTGAGGATCACCTCATCCCCCTCCAGCCATAGCCGAACCCAGATCTCCCCGCCCGATGGGGTGTACTTGATGGCGTTGTCCAACAGGTTGACGACGACCTGAGTGAGCAAGTGCCGGTCCCCTTTCACCAGAAGAGGCTCCTCCGGAATATCCGTCCACAAGCGCAACCGCTTCATCTCCGCGCGGAACCGGTGTTCCTGCACGACCTCCCGCACCAGTTCGCTCATGTCCACCGGCGTATCCCGAGCGATCCGAGTTGCCTCGATCCGTTCTAACTCCAGCAGATTGTCGATCAGCCGCTCCATCGCCTGCAGGTTCTTCATCACCCGGGACGCCAGTTGCTCCTGGTGCCCCGCCAGTTTGAGGTCCTCCACCAACACCTCGAAGAAACCCTTGGCGAGGTGGAGCGGGTTGCGCAGGTCGTGGGAGGCGATCCGGATCATCCGCGACTTCAGCTCACTCAGTTGGTGCAAGGCAGATACATCGGCCATCGTCGTCACGTAGCCGATCCGCTCCCCCCGGTCATCGGTCACCGGCGTGAGGTGGGCTACCAGGACACGTCCGTCGCTCAGTTCGATCTCGGTGGTCTCCTCCCGCGTGCTCTCCCCGTTCATCAGATGCTGGATCGCTTCGCTGACGCTGGCGTGGGGCACGATCTCGGTCAGAGGGCGGCCGATGGCCTCCTGCTCAGAGACGCCGAACAGCACCTCCATCGCCCGGTTCACCAGGCGGACCCGTCCGTCCAGGCTGGTCACGACGATGGCGTGATCCACGCTGTCCAGCACCGTGCGCAGATACTCCCGGTTCCTCTCAATCTCCCGGAACAGTCGGGCGTTCTCCAAGGCCACCGCCGCCTGGTTAGCCAGCGCCATCAACAGTTCCTGGTCCTCTTCGGTAAAAGCGAAGGGGGTGTAACTCTGTGTGCAGATGGCGCCGACCACTTTGCCTTTGACCATCATCGGGACCCCGAGCAGGGATTCGGCCATCTTGCCGCTTCCCCCGGTAGGAAGGACGATCCCAAGCGACTGGATCTCCTCGAGGGTGTGCAGGAGCAAGGGGCGGCGATGCTCGATGATCCACGCGGCGACGCCCTCCCCAGGACGGTAGGGCCGTCGGACGGAGGGGTAGCGGACCCCCTCGTCGTAGATGACCTCGTAGATTAACTCCTGTTGTTCCGGTTCGTAGATGGCGACCCAGAAGTTGCTCGTGTCGATCAGTTGACCGATCCCCTCTCGGATTAGATCCAGAATGGGTCTGAGTTCCTGCGACGAGCCGATGAACATACCGGCGCGGCTGAGCGCGTCCAACGCTGCCACTTGCCGCTCCAGGGTCTCCTGGGCTTGCCCCAGCCGTTGGGCCAGAAAGCCGACGATCAACAGGGGTAAGATGAGCAGGGTCAGTGCCAGCGGCCCGGTGTAGACGTGGGCGACGGCCATCGCAGCCCCGCTGGGCATCACCGCCATCTCGATAAGAAAGGTGCGGGGAGCGGTCCGGGTCAGATAATCCAGGGCCGGTAGGCCCTGGAGGCGGTGGCTCAGCGTCATCACCAATCGATTGAGAACAGCGACGACGAAGGCGAGGAAGAACGCCCTACCCAGTTCGAGGGCTTCCAACCGGGTCAGTGGAACCTCACCGCCGATCGCCTGGTACGCGTACCCCCCCGCTAGCCAGATCAGGGCGAACATTCCCCACGAGCGAGCAACGAAGGGAGCACCGCGACGGCGCATCACGATCTCGTTCAACGCTGCACCCAACGCAGCGACCCACGCGGCGGCGGCTGGCCCGAAGAGAAGGGAACAGGCGAGACAGATGGGACCCTCGAAGGAATGGTAGATCCCTCTATGGATCCGGAATGAGAGGGAGTGGAGGGCCCAGGTTGCGGGGACGAAGACAAGCGCAAGGAGAGGGATCGCCGTAAGTGGGACCTGATGGCTCACGCTGAGAAGTGCCACGGTGGCCCCCCCGGCGAGTGACCAGCAGAAGAGCTGGAAGGGCCGTGGAAACCTCTGGGCCGACATCATCGCTTTTACATTTTATCATATTGTCAAACCACCTGCCAATAGACTCTTCTTCCTATTCCCTATGACTGATTGTACCTCCGCTTCCGCTGAAGTCTGGACAGTCGTCTCTCCAACGCTTCAAGGGCGCGCTCCCGGCGTGGCCCCGGCGGCCAGCGGCGGGCGCGGGCCAGAGCCACCTTCGTCCATCGGAGTGCCAGGTCAAAACGAGGGATATGCCACTCGAAGATCTTTGCCAGTTCCACGGGGGCGAGGATCCCCAAGGGGTCCTCCAGCGCTAACTGCTGCCACCACTCTGTCGCCTCCCCTCGTCGCCCGGCCCGTTTCAAAAGCAGGGCCAGATCGCGCAGTGCCCGGAGGCGGAGATGGGCAGGGAGTCCCGATGTCAGGGCCTTGCGGAGGAACTGTTCGGTGTTTTCCTTGCCGTACCATCGGGCCAGCGCGTAGAGGTCCGGTCCCCCCAATCCCTCCGGCATCGCGAGAGCCCGACCCAGCCGTGCCGCCAGCGTCACCATACTCAACACGTCGATCCGGTTATGGTAGAGGATGCGGGGGATCTCTCGCGCATCCCCAGTGCGGAGGTAGTCCAGATAGACGCGGGGGATCACACCGCTGGGGATGTCCGCCTGATCCCGTTCCACCCCCAACACCTCTCGCTCTAATGACCCCAGGGCGCACGAGGTCAGCCGGAAACGCCACAGGCGACGGGAGGGCGGCAATAGGTCCACGTGGGGAACGGCTGCCAGAGGGAACGGCCGCCGGGCCAGGATAAACCGGTTCTCCAGGATCGGCACGTCGAACCCACGGCCGTTGAACGTGACCAGCATCTTGAACCGGGGCAGGATGTCGGCCAGGAAGGTGATCATCGCGGGCTCATCGCCGGGATCGCGGAGGAAGATCTGGACCACGCGGAACCGATCCCTCTCGAAGAAACCCAGTCCGACCAGGAAGGCCATCGTGCCAGTCCCTGCGGAGAGGCCGGTGGTCTCCGTGTCCAGGAAGAGAGCGTGCTCCAGATCGACATCGGCCGGGCAGGGATCGCCCCCGAGCAGGGAGAGGATGTTCGGATCCAGATCAAGGAAGGCACCTAAGGGCAGATCGCCGTGGTGATGGTGGATCGGCAGGTGCTCCTCGACAAGGAAGCAACGGCCGTGGGAGGTCTCGTGGAAGCGGCCCTGCACCACACTCTCAAGGGAGACGCGACGTCGCTGGGAGGGGGGCAACGCTCTTGTCCCTCGCACCATCCCCAGCCGACGGAGCCGCTCTCGGAGATCTTCTCGCCGTTCTAGATCCCGTCTCTTCATCTCTCAAGGAAATTATACGGGGGGAGGGGGGAGAGGCAAACGGGCGATAGCGGGTGAAACGAAGACGGCCGGCGCCGCCGCCGAAGGGCCTGGCCCCGCAGGTTCCCTCCCACCTTGATCCCGGTGGCGATGGAGTCCCGATAGAATTGTTCCAGTGGTGGAATGGCCTCGTCTCCCTGCGAGGGGAACCGGCTGGCGTGGCACATTCATTCGGCCCAGGGGAGGGCGAAGGAGGCCAGCTCGACACCGCGTTGGCGGGAGCCGGCCTGGCGGATGTTCTCAATGAAGGCGGCGGAGATCAGGCCGCCGGAGGTGGTGATGTGGGTGGGAGAACTCATCGGCTGGCTTTCCACTCCTCCAGTAGGGCGGGAAGGTCGGCTGGATGGGGGGTGAGCCCTACCTTCCCGACCGCGGCCCACAGCCGCCGGTCGAAGGTGGAGAAGGTGACCGGCTCCCCCAGTGCGTCCTGCCAGAGGGAGGCCGCCGCCAGGTGGACGGCGTCGTACCATCGCAGCCCGTGCTCCCACGCCAATCCGTCGGCTCGGGCGACCACGACCTCCGTCACCTGCACCCGGACCAGGTCCGGCCACTCTGCCCGGAACACCCTCATCGCCGCCTGTGCTTCCTCCTCGGTCAGGGCACCCACCCGTGCTGCGCGGGCCAGCGCAGCAGAGACCTCCGCCCGTGTGGTCAACGCCGTGCCCACGGTGCTGGCCTCGGCGATGGCCTGGCCCACCTCGGCCGAGCCCACCTCGGCCACGTACCGTTTGACCAGCGCGCTGGCGTCCAGATAGAGGATCATTCCCGGTCCTCCAACAGAAGGTCAGCCACCGACCGCTCACCGCGGGTGCGGGCGACTGGGGCCAGTGGGGGTAACCGCCGCCCGCTCCAGGCGACCATCCCCGCCTCGACCAGGGCCCGCATCCGTTCCTCCGGCGAGCCAGCCAGCGGCACGATACGGCCGACGGGCCGCCCGCGCTCGGTGATGACGATCGTCGCTCCGGCCTTCACCTGCCGTAGGTAAGCGCTCAACCGTGCCTTTAACTCCCGTACACCTACTGTGGTCACACCCATGATGCACCTCCCTGGTTGTAACCACATTATACATGATGTGACCACAAATGGTAAGCGGGCATCAGGGCCGGGTCGGTGAGGAAGATGACCAGGGAGAAGACGAAGAGGAAGGCCTCTGGCCTTCCTCCCTCCGTTCAGGCGCCCCCGGCGCGACTCGAACGCGCAACCTACGGATTCGAAGTCCGGCGCTCTGTCCCATTGAGCTACGGGGGCATCTATAAAACAAGCCGGGTGTGCCCCGGCCGTCAGGGGTGAGTGGTGGGACTCGAACCCACAATCTCCTGGGCCACAACCAGGTGCCTTAACCCTTAGGCCACACCCACCACGCGCCATATATCCTACCACAAAAGCCCTAAAAGGGCAACCCTAACTCCGACTTGACGCAAGGCATTCGCATTTTCCGTAATCGCAGAGGCTCGGAGAGCGCAGAGTTCAACCTTACCATCCCCTATGTTCTCCGTGCCTCCGCGGTGAAATCCGGCTGTCCCCCCTTACCTTCTGGAAAATGCGATCGCCCTGGACCTTGACGAACTTGTAACCGCTTGGGCCGAAGAGCGGGAGAGGAGCTACCATCCATCGCTTTTCTTACCCCTTGGTTTGTGCTAGAATCCCGACGCGCCTGAAAACCGAGGGGAGGAGAAGCCGTGAAACAACCTCAGGTTCACCCCACCGCCTTCATCGCTCCTAACGCCGTCCTGGTTGGGAACGTGACGGTGGAGGCAGAGGCGAGTGTCTGGTTCGGCTGCGTGCTGCGGGCGGAGGAGGCCCCGATCCTCGTCGGTCCGCAGACCAACGTGCAGGACCTGACGGTGATCCACACCGATCCGGACCGCCCTTGCCGTCTGGGGGCTGGGGTCACAATAGGCCACCGGGCGGTGATCCACGGCGCGACGATCGAGGACGGAGCGCTGATCGGCATCGGGGCCATCGTGCTCAACGGAGCGGTCGTCGGAGAGGAAGCCATCGTGGGAGCAGGCGCGGTGGTCCCAGAGGGAAGCACGATCCCCCCTCGCACCCTGGCCCTCGGCGTACCGGCCCGGGTGGTCCGTTCGCTGGAACCGGCGGACCTGGAACGGGCACGGGAGGCCGCTGCCTGGTATGTAAAGCGGGCCCGGCTTTATCGGGCGGAGAACTACAGAGACACAGAGTACACAGGGTTCCCTCTGGAAAACTTGTAGAGATCTCTCTGTGTCTCTCTGGTGAAATCAAAAACAGGGGGCACGTATGAGCGAGGTCGCCAAATTACTGAAGGAGATCGAGATCTTCGTGGGTCTGCCGGAGGAGAAGATCCTCCAGATCCTCTCCATCGGCGAAGTGAGGACGTTCCGGGCTGGAGAGACCATCATCGCCGAAGGGGAACCGTCCGACGAACTGTACGTGATCCAAGACGGGATGGTCGAGGTCCTGGTCTCCGGCGAAGCCGTGCCCGACGTCCCCGGCCCGCCGGAGCCGACGCCGGTGGTCCAGTTGGGTCGGGGGCAGGTGTTCGGTGAGATGGCGCTGGTCGACCGAGGGGCCCGTTCGGCGACAGTTCGTTGCGTCGAAGACGGCACCGTCCTCTTCGTCATCCCCCGGGAGGCCTTCTGGCAGTTGTGCGAGGAGGATCACCACATCGGCTACGTGGTGATGCGGAACATCGCCCGCGACCTCTCCTTCAAACTGCGCCATCGGAACCTGCCAAGGACCGTAGCCCGAGAGTGAGAGGGAGGCCGCCGATGATCTACAAGGTCAGTTACGTAGTCGTCGGTGCGCGGCACCCCGGCGCGATCGTCAACCGGGACACCCCGCCGCAGGTGGGAGAGATGGTCGAACTGGGGGGGGTGCGCTTCGAGGTGGTCGAAGTGGCCGACTTGATCCCCCCGCAGGGGGACTTTGCCTATCTCCACGTCACCCTCCGCCCACTGTCCCCCCCCAGCGCGGAGACCCCGTGACGGAACCGGTATGGTTCCGCTTGTCGCAATTACAGAGGCACAGAGGGCACAGAGAACCGCACCGTGCCCTCCGTGCCTCTATGGTGTCGAGGAGGTTCACTGAATGACCGATCTGCGCGCGTATTTCGCCGAACGGACCGACGAGATGGTCGATCTCCTGCGTCGACTCGTCGAACTGGAATCACCGAGCACCGACAAGGCGGCCGCCGACCGCATCAGCCGGTACGTTGCCGACCGGGCCCGCGAGGCTGGAGCGGAGGTCACCTTCGTACCGCAGGAGCAGTACGGCGACCACCTCCTGGCCCGCTGGGGAGGGGACGGGAACGGTTTCCTGCTGTTGTGCCACTTGGACACCGTGTGGCCGGTGGGCACGCTGAAGGAGCGGCCCTGGCGGGTGGAGGGGGACCGCGCCTTCGGCCCTGGATGCTACGACGACAAGGCCAGCGCGGTCGTCATCCTCACAGCGTTGAGAGGGTTGCGGGAGCTGGGTCTGCGTCCCTCCCGCCCCGTGACCGTCCTTTTCAACACCGACGAGGAGGTGGGCAGTCGCTCCTCCCGCCCGCTCATCGAGGCGGAGGCTGCCCGCGCGGCGGTGGTCTTCTGCGTCGAGCCGGCCCGGCCCGACGGCTCCCTGAAGGTGTGGCGAAAGGGGACCGGCCGCTACGTGATCACCGCGTTGGGACGGGCCGCCCACGCAGGGGCCGACCACGAGAAGGGGATCAACGCCATCGAGGAACTGGCCCATCAGGTCCTGCGGCTACAGGGAATGACGGACTACGAACGGGGTACGACGGTCAACGTGGGGTGGATGCAGGGCGGGACCCGGACCAACATCGTGCCGGAGCAGGCCCAGATCCGGGTGGACCTACGGGTGCGCACCCAGGCGGAGGCGGTGCGGATGGACGAGACCATCAAGGGCCTCCGGCCGGTGCTGCCGGGCGCCCGGTTGATGATCGAGGGCGGACCGAGCCGACCGCCGATGGAGGAGGGTCCGGTGACGCTGGAACCCTTCCGACGGGCCCGGGAGATCGGCGCGGAACTGGGGATAACGTTGACCGCCGGGGGTTCCGGCGGGGCCTCCGACGGTAACTTCACCGCTGCCCTGGGTGTACCCACGCTGGACGGGCTGGGGCCTGTCGGCGACGGGGCGCACAGCGTCGACGAGTACGTCCTGATCCCCAGCCTCCCCGAGCGTGCAGCCCTCCTGGCCGCGCTGCTGACCCGCTGGTAGGAGGTCCCGATGCGCAAGGTCCGCACCGCCCTGGTGGTCATCGCTCTCAACAACCTCCTCCTAGCCCTCGGCTTCCGCCTGTGGCAGTCCATCTTCAACAACTTCGCCGTGGAGGAACTGGGGGTCCGCGCCGACCAGATCGGCATCGTCCAGGCGATCCGTGAGATCCCCGGGCTGATGGGGTTCCTCGTCGGACTCCTGGCCCTGATTCTGGTCGAAATGCGGATCGCGGGCCTCTCGGTGGTCGTGATGGGGGCCGGCATCTTCCTCACGGCGGCGGCTGGGAACCTGGCGGGGCTGATCGGGGCCACGCTGTTGATGAGCGTGGGCTTTCATTTCTTCTACTCCAGCAACGTCTCAGCGGTGTTGCTGACGGTGGGAACCGACGAGGCCCCCAAGACCCTGGGTCGGTTGAACAGCCTGGGCGCGCTGGCCTCCGTGCTGGGCGCCCTCTTCATCTTCGCCACTCTGGACGCCTGGGGATACCGCACCCTCTTCCGCGCGGCCGGAGCGGTGGTGATGGTCGGTGGGCTGGTGTTGCTTCCCTTCGGCCGCCAGCCCGTGCGCGCACGACGGGCCCAGCGACGCCCCCCTCTGCGCCGCCGATACGGACTATACTACGCCCTCCAGTTCTTGATGGGCAGTCGCCGCCACATCTTCACCACCTTCGCCGTGTACCTGCTGGTGCGCCGTTACGGCGTGACGCCACAGACGATCACGCTGCTCTTCCTGATCAACAGCCTGATCGGCACTTACTTCCACCAGGCCTTCGGCAAGATCGTAGCCCGCTTCGGCGAGCGGCGGGTGTTGACGGTCAACTTCGTCCTTCTCGTGGGCGTCTTCCTGGGCTACGCCCTGATCCCCCTGGTCCGCAGCCTCGCCTCACCCACCTTCCCAATGCCCGGCGTGGTCCTAGGTGATTGGGTGCTCTTCCCCACCTTCACCGCCTCGCCAGCGCTGTTGATCCTGCTGGTCCTTTTCATCACCGACCACATCCTCTTCGGCTTCTCCATCGCCCTCCAATCCTACTTCCAGAAGATCGCTCTGAGCCCCGAGGACATCACGCCCAACATCTCTGTAGGACAGACCATCAACCACATCGCAGCGGTGGTCGTGCCGGTGATCGGCGGGGTAGTCTGGGAGCAGGTCGGGGCCCAGTACACCTTCTTCGCCGGGGTCCTGATCGCCCTTCTCTCGCTGGCCTTGACGCTCCAGATGCGCGTTCCCCATCGCCCAGCCAGCGCAAAGGGCTGATGGTGGCCGCGTCGAAACGGAAGCGCGACGCGGCGTCAACAAGGCGGGGTTGAAATCCACCGCTCCAGGCTAATCTTGGAACAAACAACGTTTCGGGGTATAATCCCTCCAAGTTGCCAGGGGGAAGATAAGGTATGGAGCCGGTCCCAGGAATCCAGGTACGCCGCGCCCGTCCATCGGACGCCGAGCGGATCGCGGCCTTCATCAACCGGGCACGTCCGGGGCGCAAGCCGGTCACCCCGGATGAGGTGCGCGACCGGTTCGGCATCGTGGGGTTCCTCGTCGCCGAGCAGGACGGAGAGGTCACCGGCCTGCTGGGCTGGCTGGTCGAGAACCTGGTGGCGCGGGTGACCGACTTCCTAGTCTGGCCCGCCGAGCGGCGGTTGACGGTCGGCCGCGCGTTGATCGGTGCGATGGAGGAAGCGGCGAGGGAACTCCAGTGCGAGGCAGCGCTGCTCTTCCTTCCCCGCAACGCCCCGCCCGAACTGATCGCCTACTGGGAGGCGTTCGGCTATCGACCTGTGGAGGTAGCCAGCCTTCCTAAGGCATGGCGGGAGGCGGCGCAGGAAGCCCGGTCGATCGACGAGCAGATCGTACTCAAGCCGCTGCGTGAGGACATGGTCCAACGACCCCTGTAGAGGGAGGCTTCACCGATGTCCAGACTGGTTCAGTTCGCCCAACAGCATCCTCGCCTGACGGCCTGGTTCGTCCTTGCCGTCGGCATGGTCGCCATCCTGGTCTGGTCCGCCCGAGACGTGGGGCTCCAGCCCGGCCAATGGGCGGCGCTGATCGTCGCTACCATCGGCCTGGCGGGTCTCTGTGTCTGGATCATCGGGTGGGAGGACGAGGAGGAAGAAGAGGAACAGGGAAGCGAGAAGGCGGAGAAGCAGGGGTAGGTTCACCCTGCTCCGGCCCGCTCCTTCGCCGTCAGCAGGGCCCGGCGGGCGAGCACCTTGGCCATCGCCCGACGGTACTCGGTGCTCCCCCGGAAGTCTGCAGGTGGGTCGAGCGGCTCGGCCGCCAATGCGGCCACCTCCTCCACCTGTTCCACGGAGGGCTCTTTCCCCATTAAGTGCTGTTCCGCACGTGAGGCCCGAAGCGGTCGGTCCCCCACCCCGCCGAGGGCTAGTCGGACCTCCTGACAGATCCCCCCTTCCAGCCGAAGGAACGACGCCGCGCAGACGATCGGCCGGTCCTTCGGGGTGCGACCGACGTGGGCGAACCCCAGCCCCACCACGCCGACGGGGCGGGGGATCTCCAACTCCGTGATCAGCCCGCCGCCGGTGAGGAGGCGGCGTCGATAAGCGAGGAAACTATCCAGACCGACCGTCCGCCGCTCCGGAGCCCAGAGGGTCAGCGAAGCATCCAGTGCCAGGAGCAGAACCAGCAACGGATGGTCGGCCTCCCCGCAGGCCAGCATCCCGCCGACGGTGGCCTGCCCCCGCAGGTTGCGCGAGGCTACCAGCGGCACCACCTCCCGAATCCATCCCTGGGTGAGATCGACCAGGTCCGCGCTCTCCATCAACCGCTGAAGCGGGACCGTCGCACCGATGCTCACCCGATCCGGCTTGCCTTCGATGTAGGAGAGCCCCAACCGGCTCAGGTCCACCACAGCCTCGACGGAGGGATCCTTGCTGGGCAACAGGTGCGTCCCGCCGCCCAGAGGAACCGTCCCCGGCTGACGGATCAGGCGGAGCGCCTCCTCCAGGCTTTCGGGACGGTGATAGGTGTGCAGGTTGGGCAGCATCACGCCTCCTCCGGGTATACTTTCCAGTAAACTCTCTCCTCCTCCCACGACGCGCGGAAGGTTTCAGGAGCGGGACCCAGGAGGGACTCGCACTCGGCGGTGACGGTCCCGTCGGGCAACCGGATCTGGCCGGCCACCCGTGCGCCGATTCCCCCAATCTGTTCGACCCACCCGATGGCGGTCAGGGGGGTCCCGGTGGGAGTGGGGCGGCGGTAGCGGATGGTGAGGCGGAGCGTCACCATCAACCCCTCCTCCCCCGGCCGATGAAGCATCACCGCTCGGCCGGCGACCTCGTCCAGCACAGCGGCGACGATGCCCCCGTGAACGACGCCAGGGTAACCCTGGTACACGTCGGGCACGGTGAAGGTGGCCCGCACCTGCCCAGCCTCGGGATCCTGATAGAAGGCGAGTTTCAGCCCAATGGGATTCTGCACGCCGCAGACGAAGCACTTTCGGGAACTTGGTTGTTTGTCCATCGGACACACTCGCAAGTGGGATGGGAGGGTATCCTACACCGAAAGGCGGAAAGATGCAAGGGGCAGGACTGGGGTTTGGACAATAGTTCGGACATAGCGAGAGACCCCGCCGTCCGGCGACTAGAAGTCGCTGGCTCCCGGGCAGCAAAGCCCGGCCTTCGCCGGGCTTCCCCTGTCGAAGAGAGGAGGCGGGAGCCGCCGAAGGGCGGCTTCGCCTCCTTGTAGCCGCGGCTTTCAGCCGCCGGGGAGGGGGTGTCCGAACTCTTGTCCGAAGGTCAGGCTGTGACGGGTAGAGACACAGAGGGCGCGGAGAGTTTTTAAATCTGAAGAGATAGACTCTGTATCTCTGCGGTGGGCGGACGGCGTAGGGTTTCCGTATGGAAAGCGTAGGTTTTCCGTCAAGACAGACTGGGGGGAAGTGGTATAATTATGGTCGAGGCGTCGGGGGCGGTATCTCTTCTTCTCCTCCTTTGGTGAGAGCCGGGGTTAAGATTGGGCGGCACAACCCCGGCTCTCCGCACGTTCTCGGCGGGCCTAGCACCGGCCTGAAGAAGCTGGTGCCAGGCCGATTCCCCGCCAGCCCCGCCTGTTTACGGCGGGGCGGGTAGGCCGATTTCCCGCCCGCCCCGCCCGTTTACGGCGGGGCGGATCAGGTGTGTCCGAACTTCTGTCCAAACCTCGGTTCCCCATTCGTTGTCTAACCTCCCTCCTTGTGGTATCATCTTCCCTGTATGGAAAGGAACCCCACTACAAGAGGGATCGCCGAACGCTTGCTGGCCTGGTTCGCTGCGCACGCCAGGGACCTCCCCTGGCGGCGTGATCGGACCCCCTATCGGGTGTGGGTTGCGGAGGTGATGCTCCAGCAGACGCGGGTGGAGACCGTCATCCCGTATTACGACCGCTTCTTGCAGCGCTTCCCCACGGTGGAGGCGCTGGTGGAGGCCTCCCTGGAGGAGGTGCTGAAGGTCTGGGAAGGATTGGGATACTACGCCCGCGCCCGCAACCTGCACGCCGCCGCTCGGCGGGTGGTGGTGGAGTACGGGGGACAGTTGCCGCCTGCCTACGAGGCGCTGCGGGAACTTCCGGGGATGGGGCCTTACATCGCCGGGGCTGTCGCCTCCATCGCCTTCGGACGGCCGGTGGTGGCGTTGGACGGCAACGGTCGGCGGGTGCTGGCCCGCCTTTTCGCTGTAGAAGGGGATCCCCGCCGGACCGCTGTCCGGCGGCGGCTGGAGGCCCTCGCCCGCTCCTTGCTCCCGTCCGATCGGCCTGGCCCCTTCAACGAAGCGCTGATGGAGTTGGGGGCCACCGTCTGCCTGCCGCGTGCCCCTCGGTGCGACCGGTGCCCGCTGGCGGGGGATTGCCGGGCGCGTCAGGCTGGCGCGGAGGCGCAGTATCCGACCCGGGCGGCGTCCCGGCCGGTTCCCCATTATCA
>Ga0209426_1000427_pt1 | contig 45480 bp, 36 predicted proteins | sample Deesub1362B_J571_FD_187697 | JGI IMG/M metagenome (GOLD analysis project Ga0209426, IMG submission 187697) | Deep oceanic, basalt-hosted subsurface ecosystem from Juan de Fuca Ridge flank, Pacific Ocean, CORK Borehole 1362B_J2.571 (SPAdes)... ...
GATCCGTAATTGTGCTAGCTGGTCTGGTATCTCTGGTGACGGGTGCCGAGCGCCACACCGTTCTGGCCAACATCTATCCGGAACTGTGGTGGGGAGGGTTGATTTTGATAGCAGGTAGTGTGTTTTTTGTTATCGGGCTGAAAACGGATGGCGATGTCTAATGTGGGAAAGCAGGCGGCTGGAAACCGCGTGGCAGTCTGGAACTGAAGAGTTTTTCCTCTGTGGCCGAAATCATCTATAACGCGAAATCCGAGTCAGTAATTTGGGCTCCTCTAACAATTCAGATGTTGCGTTAAGAATTTTGCCGGTTATATTTTGAAAGTGCCCGGATTCAGGCGTTTCGAATTCCCGTGCATGAAGTTGTCATGTTTGAACCCAGAAGGCCACCTGGCGTCGGAACGGGAAGAGATCAGGTCCAGGCTGTTTTGACAGATGCCAGTCAGCAATGTTGAAAAGGCCAACATCTCGGGAAAGATTGGGAAAACAAAAACAGGGTAAAATTTTCGTAACAATCGAGGGATTGTCAATTTTTCTCTGAATTAAGGTTGTAAATTTTTAAACTATTTCGGACAAAAGAGTCCGATAACAGAAAGTCAACCAAACAGGGAGGTGTAACGTATGAAGCGGTGGATCGGTTTGCTGGCCGTTCTGGGAGTTGCCTGGGCGGGAAGCGCACTGGCGCAAAATGGCGACTGCGTCCAGTGCCACATGGATGTGACGCCCAACATCGTTTCCGACTGGAAACTGAGCAAGCACTCTCAGAACGATGTGGACTGTTCGGCCTGCCACGGGGACCAGCACAGGGGTATGAACGATTTTGACAAGGTTCAGATTCCGACACCGGAAACCTGTGCCCAGTGTCACGAGGAACGGGTGGATCAGTTCAAAAAGGGAAAACACGCTTTTGCGTGGGCGGCCATGAACGCCATGCCCACAACTCACTGGCTGCCTATGGCGCTGACCGAAGGAATGAAAGGCTGCGGCGGGTGCCACAAAATTGGTCTGAAATCGGAAGAGGACATGAAGAAGTTGAAAGCCAGCGGTGCGGGATTCGGTGTGGCTTCCTGCGATGCCTGCCATACGCGGCACACTTTCTCTGTGGAAGAGGCTCGGCAACCGCAGGCATGCCAGACCTGCCACATGGGTTTCGACCATCCACAGTGGGAGATGTACTCCTCTTCCAAACACGGGGTACGGTATTTGCTAAAGCAGAGCGGTGTTCTGCCCAAGAGCGCGGCAGCCCCCACCTGCCAGACCTGCCACATGCCCGATGGGAATCATGAAGTACGTACACCGTGGGGATTCCTGGCGGTTCGCCTGCCGCTGCCAGAGGATGAGCAGTGGAAGAAAGACCAGATCACCATTCTGCAAGCCCTCGGTGTGCTGGATCCCCAAGGAAAGCCCACCGCCCGCCTGGATGTGGTAAAAGCAGCCCAAGTGGCACGGCTTACCCAGGAAGAATTCGACAAAGAACGTGAAAAACTGATTAAGGTGTGCAGCCAGTGTCATTCCGAGAATTTTGCCAAAGCTGAATTCAAAAAGGCCGACGATCTCATCCGCGAAGTCGATCACCTGCTGGCAGAAGCCATCCGCATCGTGGCTGACCTTTACAAAGATGGCATCCTGAAAAAGCCCGAAAACTATGCCTATCCGTTTCCTGATCTGCTCACATTTCACGATGCCCCCACGCCCATCGAACAAAAACTGTTTGTGATGCACCTGAAGCACCGTATGCGTGCTTTTCAGGGCGCTTTCCACATGAACCCGGACTATTCGCTCTGGTACGGCTGGAGCGAAATGAAGCGGGATCTGGCCGAAATCAAACAGATGGCAGAGGAACTGCGACGGTCTCACGGGAAGTGATAACGGCGCCCGCCAGGCAGTGAAAGCCTGGCGGGCTTTTTTGTAAGAAAAAATAAGCCTGGTGGGTCTGCATTCATATTTCTTTGAAAGCCTGGTTACAGTGTGTTATATTTAAGAGTCGAATGTCTTAAATAGGAGAGCGCCTGTGCTTTCGAAAGCTTGCAATTATGCGATTCGTGCTGCGCTGTACATCGCCTCTCATCAGGATGGGCGGAACTACATTCCCATCCGGGAGATGTCGGAAAAGCTGGAAATCTCGTTTCATTTCTTGACGAAGATCCTTCAGGTGCTAACGCAGAACGGCATTATGGTATCGTTCCGTGGGCCACACGGTGGCGTGGCCCTGGCGCGCGAACCGAAAGACATCACCGTAAAAGATATTGTGGTGGCGATTGATGGTCCGACCCTGTTTGAAAGCTGCATTCTGGGGCTGGAGGGATGCGGTCAGAGCAACCCCTGTCCACTGCATGAAGAGTGGTCGGCCCTGCGGGACCGCCTGGCAAAGATGTTTGAAAACATGGATCTGGAAACCCTGAGCAAAGGTGTTCAGGCAAAGGATTTCCGCATCGCCAATTTTCTGGATTCGGAATAAATTTTTTTACCGATTATTCGGACCAAAATACTCCGATTAATGTGATACGGGAGAGAAAGCGATGGTAACGGATCTCGCTCTGCAGGCCGGTGTGAAGAAGGTGAAGAAAAAGGTGAAAAAAAACGACGAGAAGCCTGTTCAGCCGATTCGCAGGATTGTCCAACTGGGATTCCTCCTGACCGTCATCTGGATTGGTGTTGAGTTTGTTCTTTTTGTTCACCAGCTTGAGCAGGGGAAGGTCCCCACGGTGTCGCGCCCGCCGGGCGTGGAAGCGTTTTTGCCCATCAGTGCCCTCATCAGTCTACGCTACTGGCTGCTGACCGGTATTTTCAATTCAATCCATCCGTCGGCGCTGGTTCTGCTTCTGATTATCCTGGGAACGGCGGTTTTTCTGAAGAAAGGATTCTGTTCCTGGGTCTGCCCGTTTGGCTTGCTTTCGGAATATCTGGCCAAACTGCATGATTTTCTTTTTGGCCGCCGCTACCATCTGCCGCGCTGGCTGGATTATCCCCTGCGTTCCCTGAAATACCTACTGCTGCTGTTTTTTGTGTGGGCCATTTTCGTGCAGATGAGCGTGATGGACCTGCATTATTTTATCTACAGCCCATACAACCGCGTCGCAGACATCAAGATGTTGAAATTCTTCGCCAACATGTCGTCCACCACATTCTGGACGCTGGTGATCCTGGTGTTGCTGTCCATTTTACTGCCGCCTTTCTGGTGCCGGTATCTTTGCCCGTACGGGGCACTGCTGGGCGTTGTAAGCTGGATCAGTCCGTTCAAGGTCCGGCGCAATGAAGAGACCTGTACGGGATGTGAAAAATGTACCAAAGCCTGCCCGTCCTTTATCCCCGTTCACAGAGTCGGGACCGTAAGGTCAGACGAGTGCCACAGCTGTTTTCAGTGCATTGATGCCTGTCCGGTGAAAGATACCCTGTATCTATCCACCGGGCGGAAAAAAGGGCTGCGGCTGCCGAAACTGGCTTACGCTGCTGTCATTGTGGGGTTGTTTATAGCAGGGACGGGAACGGCACGGCTGCTGGGTCGCTGGCAGAATTCCATTTCCACGGAAGAATACCTGTATCATATCAAGCGTTTGGATGGACCTGAGTATTTTCATGCACAGGGACGCGTCCCGCGGTACGATACCAGGAAATTTTCCGCCCCCGAGCTTGAACGGCTGAGAGAAATGCATAAACAGTGGGCGCCGCGGCGATGAGCATTTTGGCGACAGTTTCTGGAAAGGACCTTGTACTCCGTTGAATCAGTAAACGGATGCGGATCTACCGGACGGGGAATTTTTGGATCAATGTTCCGGTTTCTTAAAGCAGACAGAGGGACGTTAAATGACCAAAGATGGGTAAGGCAGATTGTAATAAGGAAAATAGGTCCTACCCTTTTGGGTGAAAGAAAACAGGTAATCAGGCAAATACCTTGATGGAAGGAGATACAGATGAGCGAGTTAATTAACAACGCGCAGAAGCGCAGGGAACTGCTGAAGCATATGATCAAACAGATCCACGGCGGGGAAGCACCGGAGGCCGTGAAACAGCAGTTATTGCGGCTAATGGGCGAGGTCCCGTATGCAGATGTGATTATGGTGGAGCAGGAGCTCATGGCAGAAGGCATGCCTCGGGAGGAAATTCTCAAGTTCTGCGATTTACACAGTCAGGCGCTCCGCGGTGTGATCACGCGCAGTACGGTGAAGGAAGTTCCGCCGGGGCATCCTGTGCACACCTTTCGACAGGAAAACCGGGCGCTGGAATGGGAGATTCTCCAGATCCGCGAGGCCGCGGAAGACCTCAAAAAAATGTCCGATGACGCCGACGTGACGGAGCTTTTTTTCCGGATCAAAGATCGTTTTCACCGGCTGCTGGATGTGGAAAAACACTATCTGCGCAAGGAAAATTTGCTGTTTCCCTATTTGGAAAAACACGGAATCACGGGGCCTTCTACGGTGATGTGGGGCAAGCATGACGAAGCACGGGCGCTGATGAAGAATGCCCTGGAGGCTCTGGATGCGGTGAAGCCGGGTGTTCAGGCTGGAGAGGCACGGGCCGTGCTGTCGCTGGCCGTAGAACCGGTGTTGGAAGCCCTGGAGGAAATGATTCTGAAAGAGGAAGAAATTCTCTTTCCCATGGCCCTGGATGCCCTGGAAGAGGAAGAATGGGCCGAGATCTACCGCCAGAGTCCGGAACTGGGCTTCTGTCTGGTGGACCCCGAGGCGGAGTGGGAACCGGGGGAGAAACGGCGCGAGGAAAAACGTCGGGAGACCGAGGAGGACCGCATTCACTTGCCAACTGGCAGTTTTACTCGCGAGGAACTGGAGGCGATTCTCAATACCATCCCGTTCGATATTACATTTGTGGACCGCGACGATACCGTCCGCTATTTTTCCCACGGAAAAGAACGCATCTTCGCCCGGAATCGGGCCATTCTTGGCCGGAAGGTCCAGCGCTGTCACCCACCCTCCAGTGTGGCGGTGGTGGAGCGCATCCTCCGCGATTTTCGCAGTGGACGGGAAGACCACGCCGCATTCTGGATCAACATGAAGGGGCGTTTTATTCACATTGAATACTTTGCCCTCCGGAATGAAAAGGGCGACTACCTGGGGACGCTGGAGGTAAGCCAGGATCTGACGGAGAAACGGAAACTTCAAGGCGAACAGCGCCTGCTTAATTATGTACGGAAGGAGAAAGAACATGTGGTCGAAAGAGAATAAATCGCATGGAAAACCGCTTCCCATCACGCCGGAAACGCGGCTGGGAGCCTTGCTGGATGCCTACCCGGAGCTGGAAAACGTGCTCCTCCGGCTTTCGCCAGAATATTCCCATTTAAAGAATCCGGTATTACGCCGGACCATTGGCAAAATCGCCACCCTGCAACAGGTGGCAAAGGCGGGAGGCATTCCCATCGGAACGCTGATCAACACCCTGCGACAGGCTGCAGGTATGCAGGAGCCCTTTGTGGAAACCGCTGAGGATAAAGAAGTGAATGCGCCAGACTGGCTGCAGCGGGGCCGGATCGCGGCACGCGTGGATGCCAGGCCTTATCTGGACCGCGGAGAACATCCCATTGACCGGGTTCTGACGGAACTGGACCAGCTGGGGGACGGTGACATTCTGCAACTGACCGCCCCGTTTGTTCCCGCACCGCTCATTGATCTGGTAAAGAAGAAGGGTTTTCGTGCGTGGACGGAAAAACAAGGAGAGAATCTGTATTCCACCTATTTTATCCGGGAGGCACCCAATGGTCGGAAAGGAAATTGATCCCCGCCTTGCGGCTGCCGTAACGGATGAGGTGATCTCCTTTTACGACGCGCTGGCGCCGGAATACGACCGGATGGTACGCTTCCAGCAGCGCGTCGAAGCGGAGACCCAAAACCTGCAGGCTATCGTAGAGCGTTTTGGCATCCGGCGGGCTGTGGATGCGGGGTGTGGCACAGGACTCCATGCCATTGTGCTCGCCCGCCTGGGTGTGAAGGTGACTGCGGTGGACGTTTCCAGGGAAATGGTGGAACGGGCCCGTGCCAACGCGGATCACCTGTCTGTGGAAATCGACTGGCACACGGCCGCATTTGAGAAGCTGCCACAGATCGTAACCGCTCCGGTAGATGCTCTCTTCTGCCTGGGGAACACCCTGGCTCACATTCCGCCCGGGCTGCCGCTGCGTCGCCAGCTGGACGTTTTCCAGGGGGTCTTGAAGGCACGTGGTGTGCTAATCCTTCAGCTGCTAAATTACACCCGCATCCTCCGCGAGAAAGAGCGAGTTGTGGATGTGCGGCGGGTAGGCCGGCAGATTTTTATCCGATTTTACGATTTTTTGCCGGGAGGACTGCGGTTCAATTTGATGATCCTGGAAGAAAATGGAACAGATCTGCATCACCGGTTGCAGTCCGTTTCCCTGTTTCCACACCGGTTTCCCGAATTAAAAGCGGCCCTGCGAAAGGCGGGCTTTTCGACCGTAGAGGCGTTTGCAGGCTGGGATGGAACACCGTTTCAGGAAGAGCATGCAAAGAATCTGCTCATTTTCGCCAGAAAATAGACGATAGAAAGCAGAATAGCTCGGTGGTACGATTTTGTGAGCGAAAGAAAAGGAGGTTAAAAGATGAGCAAACCTATTGACATTCTTGTGGAAGAACACGACGTGATCCTGCGGATGCTGCAGGTGCTGGAAAAAGCCGTGTCGCGTTTGGAACGGGGCGAAAACGTTCCCGCCGAGGTTTTTCTGAAGGCGGCCGATTTCATCAAAACCTTTGCAGATCACTGCCATCATGCGAAGGAAGAAGATATTCTTTTTAAGGTGATGGAAAGGCGGGGCATTCCCGTGGAAGGAGGCCCGATTGGGGTGATGTTGTACGAGCATGACGAGGGCCGCAAGTACCGAAAGGGCCTGGAAGAAGGGGCCAGAGCCCTGGAGCGCGGTGAAGAGGAGGCCCGGCACCAGATTGCCGAAAACGCACGGGGGTACATTGCCCTTCTTTCGCAGCACATCCATAAGGAAAACAACATTCTCTACCCGATGGGGGAGCGGGTTTTCAGTCCTGAAGACATTGGCGAGCTCGAGAGGGAGTTCGACCGCGTGGAGAAGGAGATTTCTGGCAAAGAGCTTCACGAAAAGTACCGCAAGATGGTCGAAGAACTGGAAAAACAGTTCAGTTGAAAACAGCTGAGCCGGTTCCTTTTGAACATTGTCCGCAGCGCCCTTTCCCGTACCGGAGAGGGCGTTTGCGTTTGAAAAGAACTTGATGACTCTCGTTTCAGAACTGCCGGTGAGACCGGGAGAAAAGAAAAGCAGCCTGCGAATCCGGAGGAGCCCAAGGTGTCTTTTTTAACCCAGGGGCCAACGTGAAATACGTGTTTCACGCTCACCGGAAAATCCATGGGATCTCCGTGTAAATCCCTGTGTTCCTTTGGAATTTTTGGGTGAGCCGTTTCATGTTTTTGCCAGATACGCTGAAGGGGCACTTCTTAAGGGGCGGAAAGTTCTTGCCTATTCCCCCTGCGGGTCGTAGATTTATTTTAAGCATCGGTGGTGTATCTGGCGAATCCGGAACCAGGCGGGAGGCGCGATGCATACCATTGTCCGCTATTACATCCGAACGGCCTTTGTTTTTCTTTTACTTGGTTTGTTGCTGGGAGCCTACTTTCTGGTGGAAACGTACTGGATGAAAGGGGGATATCCTGCCATCTGGGTAACTGCACATGTGCACATCCTTCTCGTGGGTTTTGTGATGTTCATGATTCTGGGGGTGGCCCAATGGATGTTTCCGCGCCCGTCCCGGAATGATCAGCATTACAGTCCGGCTATGGCGTATTTCATTTACTATTTTATTACCTTTTGCACCGCAGTGCGTTTTCTTGCGGAAATTCTTATGCGCTGGATCTGGGAGGGCTGGATCCACCACGTTCTGGTGATAGCTTCGCTGGGGCAAGTGGTGGCGTTTTTCCTTTTCTTTTACAACATGTGGACCCGCATCCGACCAGTGGGGAGTCACATCCGGGAAGCGAAGGGCGAGCGGTTTTAAACGGTGCTGCCGCTTCCTTCCGGAGCCCGTTTTCCGTTCAGAAAGTCGCAGAAATCCTCGAATAGGCAGGCTCTTAGCTGAGGCCTGCGGTGGGTATGCGGTGCGGGGGAACGGTTATTTCAGATTGCAGAAAAGAGAGGGGGAGGTCCGTTCTTTTTTCTCTGCCAGCATGCGCAAGTATGGGAAAACCCGTTGCTGGAAGGCGGGAATTTCCGCAGGTTGGAGGGGATCGGCAGAGATGTTGTGCAGCCGCAGGGGATTGATGGGGCGCCCGTTTTCGTAAAGGGTGTAGTGCAGGTGTGGACCGGTGGCCAGGCCCGTGGAGCCCACATAACCGATAACTTGGCGCTGTCGCACGTGCACTCCTTTCCGGATGCCACGCGCATAAGACTGCAGATGCCCGTACAGGGTGACAAAGTGTGTTCCGTCGTGGCGGATTTTCAGGTAGCGGCCCACCCCACGGGGCTTGTAGCCCAGTTCAACAACCGTCCCATCTGCGGGGCTTACCACCGGCGTTCCTCTGGGAGCGGCGTAGTCAATACCGTAATGGGGCCGGACGCGCTTGAGGATGGGATGCCGGCGGCCCGGAGAGAAATAGGAGCTGATCCGCCGGTAGTTCAGCGGCGACCTGAGAAATTTCTTCTGGAAGGACTGGCCGCTCCATTCGTAATAGCCCGCTTTCTTTCCCGGCGGCTGGTAGAAAAAGGCTGTGTAAGGCTTTCCCTGCAGGATGTATTGCGCTGCCAAGATGCGGCCGTAGCCTGTAAAGATTGAATCCAGATAGAAGGCCTCGTAGACCAGGCGGTAGCGGTCTCCCGGCTGAGGATCGGTGAAAAAATCGATGTCCCACTGGAAGATATCGCTGAATGCAAGTATGAGCTCTGGCTTTGCTCCATGGCGGCGCATCGACTCATAGAGCGTTGTGCGGATGGCTCCTTCCAGGATTTCGATGCGCCGTTCCGGTTCGCGGCGGATCACAGTTGCTATGAACTGTCGGGAGGAATCACGGCGGATTTCGTAAGTGACGAAGGGGCTTGGCTGGTAGCGGTAGAATAGCAGGCGGTTCAGGCTATCACGGGCAATTTCGTACCGGTCACCCGCCCGGATCCTTTTCATATCCAGGAAGTCGCGCATTTTCCGGATGGCCCGCAGGGCATCTTCACGGTCAATTCCCAGCCGCGAAAACAGATTCCACAGGTTTTCTCCGGGGCGGAACGAACCCGCAGTCCAGATTGCTTTGGGGGGACCTCCGTACGGTTTGGAAGGATGTTTTGTCGGCGGCGGTACAGCCGGTTCGATGCGCTCCAGCCACTGTCCCACAAGGAAAAGAATCCACGCCGCCAAAAGATAGATGATGCGTCTTCTCTTCATGAACCTCGCTCCGTTTGTTTCAAAATGGTAAAAAATCCCGGTTTGACGCAAGTGGAAATTCACCGTTTTTTGTGAACGGTATTGCGCCCTGCTGGCGGATTGGGGCTGTTAGGGTCCGCTAAAAATGGCTTGTGTTTTTGGAGCGGAGTCTTTATCATATGGCCTGAATCGTTCGAGATGTCTCCAGCAGTTAGCCTTCCTGGTGTGTCCGGGTGGGCCATTTATCGTTTGGGAATTGGTTCGTTTTAAAGGAAGCAGGAGGACGTCATGTTCAGGAGAAGCATTGTTGCTCTTTTTTTGCTGATCATTTTCTTTACGGGTGTACTGTTTGCTTCCAGCCGGCCAAAGCCCACCCCGTTTGCGGTGCGGCAAAAGGCATTTGAACTCCGCAAACAGATGCAGGCCGAATCCCTTTTTCGCAATCTGCGTTTCCGGTGTGTAGGGCCTGTGGTAATGAGCGGCCGCGTAGTGGATATCGAACCGCATCCCAGAAACCCGTACGCTTTTTTTGTGGCCTATGCGACCGGAGGGGTGTGGAAAACCAGCAACAACGGTCTGCGTTATACACCCATTTTTGAAGGTCAGAACGCCGTAACCATCGGCGATATTGCCGTGGATCCGCGGAATCCGGATATTATTTGGGTTGGAACCGGGGAGAAGAATTCTCAGCGGAGCTCCTATGCAGGAACCGGTGTGTACAAAACCACAGATGGTGGCAAAACCTGGCAGTTTGTAGGGCTGGGCGAAACCCATCATATCGGCCGGATTGTGATCCATCCGGAGAACTCGGATATCGTGTTCGTTGCGGCCATGGGTCGGCTGTATACGCCAAATCCCGACCGGGGTGTGTACCGCTCAAAGGATGGTGGAAAATCCTGGGAGAAGGTTCTTTATGTAAACGAACGCACCGGTTTTATTGATCTGGCGATTGACCCCAAAAATCCGGATGTAATCTACGCCGCGGCATGGGAGCGGGAGCGAAGAGCCTGGAATTTTGTGGAAAGCGGGGAAGGAAGCGGTATCTACAAATCTACCGATGGTGGCGATACCTGGCAAAAGCTTTCCGGTGGTTTTCCGCAGGGGAAGCATGTGGGCCGGATCGGACTGGCCATTTACCCGCAAAATCCACAGATCATTTATGCCATTGTGGACAACCAGGCACCACGGCCGCCGGAAGATCAGGTGGAATATGCGCCGCTTACAGCCAAAAAACTGGTGAACATGTCTCTGGAGGAATTTCTTTCCTTCGACAATGACGAAATTGAGAATTTTTTGCGCCGGATCGGTCTGCACCGCGATTACACAGCCGAAATTGTCCGTGAAATGCTACAGGAGGGTGAGCTGACGCTAAATGATCTTGTCCAGTTTATCCGTAAAAACAACCCGCACGCCTTCGACCCGGTCATAATAGGGGCTGAAGTCTACCGGAGTGACGATGGGGGCAAAACCTGGCGGAAAATGAATGAGAATTACATCGATAGTTTCTATTCAACCTATGGTTATTACTTTGGTGAAATCCGTGTAGCACCACACGACGACCAGCGGATTTATATTCTTGGGGTCCCTCTGCTGGTTTCGTACGATGGCGGGCGGCATTTCGAGTGGATTGGGGCCCGTAACGTCCATGTGGACCACCACGCTCTGTGGATTGATCCGCGCTATCCGGACCACCTCATTCTGGGCAACGACGGTGGGCTAAACGTCACCTATGATGGCGGCAAAAGCTGGCTCAAGCTGGCGTATGTTCCCGTTGGACAATTCTACACGGTAGAGGTGGATATGGCCAAGCCCTACAACATTTACGGTGGACTGCAGGATAACGGTGTCTATAAAGGGTCCAGCCGCTCGCGGCCGCTGGAAGGGCCTTCTTGGAAACCCATTATGGGCGGCGATGGCATGTACGTTCAGGTGGATCCGGTGGACAACACCGTGTACACCGGGTTTCAGTTTGGTGTGTACTACCGCATTGACGGAAAAACGGGACAGCGCAAGCGGATTACACCTCTGCCGGGACTCAAAGACATCCCACTGCGTTACAACTGGACAACGCCTATTCTTCTTTCTAAACACAACAGGAATGTACTGTATTTTGGCGCAAACCGCCTGTTCCGTTCTATGGACCGCGGAGACTCCTGGGAACCGATCAGCCCGGATCTGACCACACAGCCGGACTATGTGGGCGATGTCCCCTATGGAACCATCACCACTATTTCCGAATCTCCTTTCCGCTTTGGTATGTTGTATGTTGGCACAGATGACGGCCGCGTCCATTTTACACCCGATGGAGGTCTCACCTGGAAGGATGTGGGAAAAAATCTTCCCAGAGAGGTCCGGGGACTCTGGTGCTCGAGGATTGTGGCTTCCATGCATGATGAAGCCACGGCCTATGTGACCTTCACGGGATACCGGAATGACGATTTCCGGGCTTTTGTATTTCGCACCCGCGATTATGGAAAATCGTGGGAATCGATCCGCGGCAACCTTCCTGATGAATCCATCAATGTGATTCGTGAGGACCCGCTCAATCCGCATGTTCTTTATGTGGGTACAGACATGGGCGTTTTCGTGAGCCTGGACGACGGCGAATCCTGGCAGGTGCTGCAGGCAGGTCTGCCCATTGTGCCCGTGCACGACATGGTGATTCACCCGAGGGATTATGATCTGGTGGTGGCCACGCATGGGCGTTCCATTTTTGTGATGGATGTGGAGCCGATTCAGCATCTGACGCCGGAGGTAATGAGGAAACCGGTCCACCTCTTTGATATTCCGGACGTCCGGGAAAAGCGCTCCTGGAGCAGCCGCTGGCCAACCTGGCGCAAGCCACCCAAAGATTCGGTTCAGTTTTACTACTGGCTTGCTCGTGACGGAGAGGTACAGTTCCGCATTCTGGACCGCAAAGGGCGCGTGCTTGCGGCGTTCAAACACAAGGGAGTGCGGGGAGTGAACACCGCCGTATGGGACTTTCAGGTAGACCGGGAAACGGCCCTCAAGATCCGCGAGGAAGAGCTGCGCAAAAAACTGGAGGCGGCGGAGAAAAAGTTGAAAGCCGCTGAGGAGAAGCAGAAGGCAGAAAATGAACTGCGCAATTTGCGTCAGGAAGTAACCCGGGCAAAGTACCGGTTGCAGCGCTTTTTGAAAGAGGTGGAGGAAAGCAGGAAGCTGGCTCACCTGCCGCCAAGGCAGTTTTACCGGCGCTTCCGGCCGACGGCCATCACAGCCGGAGAGTACACGGTTGAAATCCGGGCCGGGGATGCGGTGCATTCCGTGAAATGGAAAATTCTCCCACCGCGCCGCCGGGGGCCATCCAAAGAGCGGCAGGAACGCAACAAAGAGTGGAAAAAGGAGAAGAAGAAAAGGGCCCTCTTGAAACAGTACAGGAAAAAGAAATAGAAGGGAAAGGCGGTTGGAAAATAGCATCCTCGGTATTCGTGAGGAGGGAGGAAAGACCCATGAAGAAGTGGAAGGGAGACAGGCGCCGCTTTCTGACAAGCACAGCGAAAGCCGCCGCGGCGGGCCTGTGGGGCACGCCTCTTTTGTTTGGATGTGGTAGCAAAGCCGATTTTGACGTGATTATTGAGGGGGCTTTGCTTGTGGACGGTACGGGAAGGACAGGGTTCCCTGCTGATGTTGGCATCCGCGGGGAAAAGATTGCCGAGATCGGAAATCTGGCGGGCCGTTCCGCCCGGATGCATATCGGCGGAAAGGGATATGTACTGGCTCCCGGATTCATCGACATTCACACCCACACGGACATCGACTTGCTGGTGGATCCGCGCGCCGAGAGCAAGGTGCGGCAGGGGGTAACGACCGAATTTGCTGGCCAGGACGGCGATTCTCTGGCGCCGCTGAATGAGAAGATGGCCTCACGGCTGAACGATCGGCTCATGGAGGAGTATCAGCTGATTGTGGATTGGAAAGATTTCCGGGGACTTTTCAGCCGCTTTCAGCGTCGGGGTATTTCGGTGAACTGGGGAACGTTTGTGGGGCAGGGTACACTTCGGGAGCATGTAGTGGGAATGAGCGACCGTCCGGCCACGGAAGAAGAGCTCCGCCGCATGAAGGAACTGGCAGAAGAAAGTCTGCGCCAGGGGGTGTGGGGGATTTCTTCCGGGCTGGAATACACTCCGGGAAGTTTTGCCTCTCAAGAAGAGATTACCGAGCTCTGTTCGGTAATGGCCCAACAGCCTGGATATGCGCGGCTCTATTCCACGCACATGCGCAACGAAGACGATACGGTGGAGGAAGCGCTGGAGGAGGCCATCGCCATTGCCCGTGCAGCGGGCGTCGCTCTGGATGTGGCCCATTTCAAAGCATCGGGACGCAGAAACTGGCATAAAGTTCCCGGCCTGCTGGAAAAGCTGGAAAAAGCCCATCGTTCCGGATTGCGTGCGTATGCAGACCGCTATCCCTACTCTGCCTACAATACCGGATTGGCCTCGCTGTTTCCTTTGTGGGCAAGAGAAGGAGGCAATAAGGCTTTTTTTAAACGCTTGCGCAATCCAGAGCTGAACCGGAAAATGCGCAGGGAAGTACAGGAAAAAGTCAATTTGATCGGATCGTGGGAATCGGTGCTGATCAGTGGGCTGGGGAGCGAGAAAAACCGCTGGATGCTGGGCCTGCGCATGTCCCAGATTGCGCAAAAACTGGGGAAAGATGCTTACGATGTGGCGGTTCAGCTAATTCTGGAGGAAGAAAATCGGGTCATGATGTGTGGCTTCGGGATGAGTGAGGAAAATACCCGGCGAATTCTCAAGCATCCTCTGGTGGCCGTAGCCTCCGACGGATCGGCTCTTGCCGTGGATGGCCCGCTGAGCAAGGGGCATCCTCACCCGCGGTCGTTCGGCACGTTTCCACGGGTTCTGGGCAAATATGTGCGGGAAGAAAAGCTGTTCAGTCTGGAAGAAGCTGTCCGCAAAATGACATCCCTCCCGGCAGAAATTTTGCAGCTGCCACTACGTGGGAAGATTGCAAAAGGCTACTATGCGGACCTGGTTCTTTTCGATCCGGACCGGGTGGCGGACCGCGCCACTTGGGAGAACCCGAAGCAATATCCCGAGGGGATCGTTTGGGTGCTGGTAAACGGCCAGGTGGTTTTGCGCGAGGGTGAGCGGACGCCGGCGCGCCCGGGGAAGGTGCTCGTGCGGAAAATTTGAGCGGCTAAATCATCAGCTGCACGGAAAATTGTAGCAAGAAACCAATGCTTTTTTTAGTTTATCGGAAAGAAATGCGCCGAGCCAGCCGATTTTCCGGAAAAAACGGATGACGGGACAGGCAGGCCGCGCAGGCAATGGGGAAAGGTTCTGAAAAAGTCAAACCAAAGAGGAGAAATGTATGCGACGTGCGCGGATTGTTGGAGTGGGCCATTATGTACCACCTCGGGTTGTAACGAACCATGAACTGGAAAAATACATGGAGACGAGCGACGAGTGGATCCGGGAAAGGACCGGAATTGTGGAGCGGCGCTGGGTTGAACCAGATGTGGCTACCTCGGATCTGGCGGTGGAAGCAGCGAAAAATGCCCTGGAAGATGCGGGCATGAAGCCGGAAGATATTCAGTTCATCGTTTTTGCAACGCTAAGCCCGGATTACTATTTTCCCGGAAGTGGGGTTTTGTTGCAGCGGAAGCTGGGGCTCAAGGAAATCGGCGCCATCGACATTCGAACCCAGTGTACCGGGTTTGTGTACGGATTGGCGGTGGCGGATAGTTTCATCCGCACGGGGATGTATGACCGGATTCTGCTTGTGGGGGCAGAAATCCATTCGAAGGGTCTGGACATTAGCACCCGCGGAAGGGATCTGGCTGTCCTTTTCGGCGACGGTGCCGGCGCCGTGGTGCTGGAAGCGACAGAGGAAGACCGGGGCGTTCTTTCCACTCACCTTCACGCTGACGGTCGGTACGCCGAATTGCTCTGGACCAAATGTCCCGGCAGTTCCACTCCTCGCTATGCCACGCACGAAATGATCGATGAAGGATGCTTCTTCCCGAAAATGGAAGGCCGGGAGGTCTTTAAGCATGCGGTGGTACGCTTCCTTCAGGTTATTGATGAAGCGCTGAAAGCCAACAATATCAGGCCGGAAGACATCAAGCTGGTTATCCCGCATCAGGCGAACCACCGGATCACCGAAGCCGTGCGCGAGCGCTTGAAATTGCCCAGGGAGCGGGTAGCCAGCAACATTCACAAATACGGAAACACCACTGCCGCCTCGATTCCAATCGCCATGAGTGAAGCGAAAAAGGAAGGCAAAATCCAGGATGGAGACATTATCATCCTGTCTGCCTTTGGTTCAGGATTTACCTGGGCTTCGGCGGCCATCCGCTGGTAAGTAGCGGAGATCTTTTCGGACAGCGTTGCCGATCCGGTTTAAAAAAGGGCACAGCGGGACACATCGACATCTTCACCCTGTGCCCTTTCCTATGAAACATTGCAGGATTTTTTCCTGAACAGGGGTGCAAACGAATGGCCAACCGCTTTCATCTTTTGACTTTCTGGCCTTTTAACGGCGAGACGATTGAACGGCGGCGATTTGCAGGCGGTGCTCGGCGGCCGTTCAGATGGGGGATATGGCTCACTGCCTTTCTGCTCTCGGTCAGCTGGGTGGGAGGACTGCTGTCCCAGGAGATCTCCCGGGATGTAGTGAGTTCGGGAGTTGTTCACCGCAGTTTCTACTTCAAAGATGTTCCGTGGGCCATCGAAGTGCTGCAGGTGGATCTTACCAATCCCTCTGTCTTTCTTGAAACGGTAAAAGCTCAGAACAGGCTCCGCGGTTATGAGCGGACGAGCCAGATGGCCCGGCGGAAAGACCAAAAAGGCCACCGCGTAGTGGGAGCGGTAAACGGGGATTTTTACGGAAGGGACGGTATCCCGGTAAATTGCCAGGTCCGGGGTGGCCTTTTGCTGAAGGAACCGGCCCCTTTTTCCGTGTTTGGCGTGCTGGAGGGGAAACGGCCTTTCATCGCCAGGCTGCGTTACAAGGGAACAATCCTCTCTCCGCGGAAGGCGCAGCACCGGATTCATGGGATCAACCGGGAACGGCGCACGGATGAACTGATTCTTTACAATCCCTATTTCGGCCCTTCCACAGAAACAAATGTCTGGGGGGCAGAAGTAACGTTTCTGCTTGTGGATGACTGGGCAGTTAATGATACGTTTAAAGTGGTTGCGGTGGCAGTGGATTCCGTTCGCGGGAACCGGAGCATTCCGAAAAAAGGCGGGGTTCTTTCCGGCCACGGGAAAGCGCGGCGCTGGCTTCTCAAAGAAGTCAAAAAAGGAGACACCCTGCGGGTTGTATTGCAGCTCTGGCCCCTGAAGGGAAAGGTCCTGGAGGCACTTGGCGGCATTCCCAGGATTGTGCGGGATGGAAAGATTTCCATTGAGGAGGACCGAAAGGAAACCGCTTTTGCGCAAACCCGACATCCGCGCACAGCCGCAGGTTTTTCAGCGGACAGCACAACCCTTTACCTGGTAACCGTGGATGGGCGGCAGCCCGGCTACAGTGTGGGAATGACACTGGAAGAGCTGGCGCAGTTCATGATCCGGCTGGGGTGCGCGCAGGCGATCAACCTGGATGGCGGGGGTTCCACCACCATGGTGGTACGGCACAGGGTGGTCAACCGGCCCAGTGATTCGGCGGGTGAGCGTTCCGTATCCAATGCCCTGCTGGTGGTTACGGCGGCCCCGGAAGATTCCCTTCCGGGAGTCCCGTCCCCAAAGCCGTGATTGGAACCGCGGACAAATGGCTGAAGCCTGTGTCATGAGGGGGTTAGACTGCACAGAGGCGCAGCGGGAAAATTAGAGAGAAGCAGATACGAAACGCAGCGCAGCGTTTAGGTTGGGTTGGACAGAAACACAACCTGGTAAAAAACGGGCTGACCAAAATTTGAAGTGGACCAGATTCTCCCTTCCCGGTGCTTTTTTATGAATCAGATAATGGGGGTCTCCGACCATCCTCCTTGGCAAAATTGACAGCCGGACTGGCATTTCTTTGGACGGCAACGCCGTGCCGTTCAGACGCGGATGAAGATTTTCCGCCGGTAGAACCAGCTCAAAATGGCCCACCAGATCAGAAAGTAAAGGATCGGGTGCACCAGCGATCCGATCCAGTTCCCAAAGATCGGGCTTAAGATGTACTTGAACAGATAGCCGGTGACGGAAATCGTTTCGCCGCTGGAGAGGGTGATGTGCCACTTGTAAAGCGTCTTTGCCATCAGGCTGGAGCCGAAAAAGGCCAGGATGGCATTGCTTCCGTAAACAATAAACGGCTGCAGCCCTTTCCGCTTTTGTTTGATGTCAATCAGCCAGTAGCTGATGGACAGGGAATGGATGGCGATGCCGCTGGTGTACAGGACGTAGCTGCTGGTCCACAGCTGTTTGTTAATAGGCATCCAGTATGCCCAGAACAGTCCTGCTACGATAAGAACATTGGCGGCTATGAACATGAGGTTGGTTTTTTCCAGCGGTTCGCGGCGGGAGCGGATCCACTGGCCGGTGAGGTACCCGATCAACACCTGGGTGATGGCCGGAATGGTACTGATGAGGCCTTCCGGTTCGATATCCGGCTTCCACATGTGGCGTCCGAAGACCAGGCGGTCAACATAAAGGGCAAGGTTGTTTCCGAAGGCCCACGGATCTGTGCCGCGACCGGGGTAGGGAACCAGTGTCATGATGGCCCAGTAACCCAGCAGCAAACCGGCGATCCAGAGAATCTGTCCGCGGGTACGGAAATTGAGTACAATGAGCGAGGCGAAAAAGTAACAGACCCCAATGCGCTGCAAAACGCCCGGGATACGGACGGTGGAAAAATCCCAGTCCCAGTAAAGCGCCAGAAAGATTCCCAGGAGGATGAGCGTAATGGTGCGCCGGATGATCCGGCGGTAAAGGGGCCAAAGGCTGTGGCCCTGTTCCAGCCTTTTTGCGAAAGAGAAGGCCATGGCCACACCAACGATGAAAAGAAAGAACGGGAAGACCAGGTCTGTGGGGGTGCAGCCGTGCCATTCTGCGTGGCGGAACGGCGGAAGCACATAGCTCCAGCTTCCGGGGTTGTTCACCACAATCATGAGCGCAATGGTAGCACCGCGGAAAAAATCCAGCGAGATGAGGCGTTCACCGGGCTTCATGATAGATTCCTTTCGCGATGACCTGTGGATCAAGAAAATTTGTTGGATTAACATACAAATATGGACCCGCAAAGTCAACCTCTTTCTTACGAAAAGCGGATTTTGCTGCATCCTTTTCGTGCTCCGGCTCCCCAGCCATCCCTCCCTGTTCTCATGGCATTGCAGCCCCGGCCTACACCGCAGAGCAGCTCAAAGCCTTCCTCCTGAAAGCTCCCTCTGTGCAGTTGACATTTGTACTTCTCTGTTCTATATTGGTGACGGTTTTTGCGAGTTGAAACGGTGGTGCACATAAAACGGAAGGGAGGACCACAATGCGCGGGCGGTTTTTGGCGATTGCGCTCATTTTTTTAGGCGGTTTGACCAGGGGATGGGCAGCGGATGATGCGCCAAAACCCAGCAACCCCTTGAAGAAGGACCTCAAAATCCGGTTTACCCTGTCCCAGCTGACTTTCAGCAACTGGGCTAAAGGCGGGGAAAATACCTTTGCGTACACCAGCAACCTGATTGGGGGGCTCGGCAGGGATTTTGATGGTTTTACCTGGAAGCTGCACGGAGATTTTGCCTTCGGTCAAAGTATGCTGGGGAAGGAGGAAATCCGCAACACCCTGGACCGCATTCAGCTGGATGCCAACATCACCTGGAAGAACAAGAAGTACCTGAATCCCTACTGTTCCTTTTCCTTGCGGACCCAGTTTGCCCGCGGCTATGATTATAAAAAGAAGCCACCGGTGGCCAAATCCGATTTCTGGGACCCGGCCTACATCCTGCAAAGCGCAGGCCTCGGCTACCAGTTTGATGATGCGGTAACCACCAAATTTGGTTTCGCAATCAAGCACACATTCACCCGGAATTTCCGGAAGTACAGTGATGATCCGCGCACGAAGGATGTTCTGGAAACGTACCGGATGGAGCTGGGGGTGCGTTCCCGGGTGGACTTGAAAACCGCCATTAATTCCCATCTGAAGGTGGCCTCCTTTGTGGAGTTCTTTTCCGATCTGTCCAACTTCCGCGGGGTGGACATGCGCTGGGAAAATCGAGTTACCGCCAAACTGGCCAAGTACATTTCCGTCAATCTGGAACTGTTCCTTCTGTACGACCGTGACGTTACCGAAAAAATGCAGATCCGCCAGTTTACCGGAATTGGCGTAAACTATAGTTTCTTTTGAGATTCACAAAGTTCACCGCAGGAGGGGATATGCTTGGGCTATTCCGGAACTGCCTGGCAATCCTGGGACTGGTTTTGCTAACAGCCGGCACGCTGCAGGCCCAGTCCCGTCCGGTGTACCACCATCCGTTTTTGTACGAAGCCTGGGAAGCCTACCGCTTCTGTGAAGTTCCTCTCCGTGAGCTGAAGCACAAACACGTGAAGAAGATGCTGGATCAGCTGAAGTTGATATCCGGGAGGGATCTGCGCGTTGAAAAAGTTGGAAAGTCGGTAGAGGGACGGCCCATTTTTCTGGTCCGCTTCGGCAAGGGGCCCACAAACGTACTGATGTGGAGCCAGATGCACGGGAACGAGCCCACCGCCACGGCTGCTCTTATGGATATCTTTCATTTTCTCGTTCGCCAGAAGGAGCACCCTTTCGTCAGGACGATTCGCGATAGCCTGACGCTTCTGGCCGTTCCCATGCTTAACCCGGACGGGGCCGAGCGGTTTGTGCGGCGCAATGTCCAGGGGCTGGATATCAACCGCGATGCCCGAGATTTGCAGACGCCAGAGGGGCGAGTGCTCTACGAGTTGCAGCGCAAATATCGGCCGGATTTTGCTTTCAACCTTCACGACCAGAATGCCCGGAGGACGGCAGGAAGGACGAACCGACTGGTTGCCATTGCCCTGCTTGCACCACCCTTTGACTGGGAAGCGAACGACAATTCGGTGCGGATCCGTGCGAAAAAGCTGGTTTCAGTGATCTATGAGGCGCTGGGACCGTACCTTTACGGCCACCTGGCTCGGTACGACGCGGAATACATGCCGCGTGCGTTTGGGGATGCCATGCAGAGATGGGGAGCCAGTACGGTGCTGATTGAGTCCGGTGGGTGGTTTAAAGACCGGGATCCGTTTCTGCAGCGCATGAATTTTGTAGCCATCCTTTCGGCCCTGCATGCCATCGCCACCGGGTCGGTCGATGAGGCCAATCCAGCCGTGTACGATGCTCTTCCGGTGAATGACAAGCCTCTGTACGATCTGCTGGTGCTGGATGCCCGCGTTTATAACGGGGCGTTGCAAAAGCCGTTCCGGGCAGATGTGGGGGTCAATTTTGATTTCCCGAAAGGTGGGAGCCGTTCTGAAAAAAGGGCAACCTTTGCCGATCTAGGGGATCTGGACATATTTGCTGGCAAAGACACCCTTCAGGTACGGGATCCGGTGCTGGCCCCCGGATTGGTGGCCTGTCTAAAAAAGATTCCGGCTTCTGTGGAGGAACTGGAAGCGTCTCTGCAGAACGGATGCAGACAGGGATTCACCACCTTTTTTCTGCCCGTCCGCCTAAGCCGGTTCGCGGAGGATTTTCCCGGGCTGCTGGCCCTCAAAGATGTTTCATTTCCCGTAAATTTGGGTGCGTTCCTATTGCTGGATGCTCCGGTCCGCACGGCGGCTGATTCTCTGGCCCTGCTGCGCGCATTGAGCATGCGCTTTCCCTTCGTTGCCATCCGCGATTCTTCGGCTTCGGTGATCCGCCTGCTGGAGGGGCTGAAGCAGGCATGGGTTGTGGAAAGCCGCCTGCCGTGGCTGAACGAAAAGTTTGAAGACTTCTCAAAGAGGGTGATTGCACATGCTGAACACGCCGCCGCGCTTGTGGGGTTGAGAAAACGCGGAAAGATCACTCCGGGGGCCGTTGCGGATTTTCTCATCGGCCGGGAGGTGAAGGCCGGGCGGGTTGAGGTCCGGCAGCTTTTTGTGAATGGTCACCTTATCTGGGAGCACGGACAATGGCGTGATGCGCCACCCGGTGCCCGCTGGTGGCCTTTAATGGACGACCATCTGGAAAAGGAGGGTGAGAAATGAGGCGTTGCCTGCCGGTTCTTTTTTGGCTTCTGGCCGTTCAGGTGCACATTGCGGGCGGCAGTCAGCCGGATTCGCTGTTGACCGCCCGGTTTGAGCAAAAACTGCACCGACTTGCCGCCAGAGTGGATGGAGTGGTGGGGATTGCGGTAAAGGATCTTTTGCATGAGCAGGAATTTCTTCTTAACGGCGACGAGATTTTTCCACAGGCCAGCGTAATCAAAATCCCGATTCTGGTGGCCTTTTACGAGAAAGTGCACCGGGGCGAGCTGCGGCCGGAGACAATGGTGCGGCTGGATCGTTCGTTTACTGTTGGCGGAAGTGGCGTGCTGCAATTTCTGGATGACTGGAAAGCCAGCCTTTCCCTATACGATTACGCCGTACTGATGATCGTTTTGAGTGACAACACGGCCACCAATCTGCTGATCGACCGGGTGGGGATGCGGGAAGTTACAGGCCTGATGCAGCGGCTGGGTCTGGTGCACACCCGCCTGCAGAGAAAAATGATGGATGTGGAAGCGGCCCGAATGGGAAAGGAGAATCTTTCCACGCCGCGGGAGATGATGCAGCTGCTGGAAATTCTTTACCGGAAGGAGCGCCTTTCAAAAGATGTGGCCAGTGCTTGCCTTCGGATCCTGAGGCTGCCCAAACGCAGCGATCTGCGTGCCGGAATCCCTGCGACCGTTCCGCTGGCCTGCAAGACCGGTGGGTTGGCACGCATTGTGAATGAGGCGGGGCTGGTGGAATATTCGGCCAATCCGTACATCGTGGTGGTGATGACCAAATTGTTGAAGAGCGAAGAGGAAGGACACCGGCTGATTCGAGAAATTTCCAGAGTTTGCTGGGAGTATTTTGAACGTATCGGTTCTGCCAATAAATACGGACGGTTTTTTCGGTGAGCAGCGGTTGCAGCGGCCGATCAAGTACGAACGGAATGGAAAACTGTCATTGAGCCGTTCGGGGCGCTTTCCCACGAGCGTTCCGGTTACCCTTTGTTTTCAGGGGAGATCTTTCTGGGAGGTTTTCTCAGGGGGATTCGCGTCAAGTGCGGCTCTGGTGCAGGAGGGTGGGGTGGGTACGTAATGCTCCGGTTCGTGATGGTGCTGCCGATTGTCCTTTGGGAAGGTTCCTGCGGCAGGGACGTCAATCTGTACGGCCGGGGGGAAATTAAGGAGGTCCTCATAGAGCCGGGGGCGAATCCGGTTGTCTTTGGCGTACGGGTTGCTTCCGCACCTGGATTCGTCGGGATGTTATCGGCTGCAAGGGGGGCAATCCCGTTATCTGGTATTTGTTCGCCGCGTTTCCGGTTGAGCCCTGTCACGGCCCGTGGCTTTATTCTGAGCCGGCAGTTTCAGGGCCTTTACCCGGGACCTCAGCGTTTCTGGGTATACACTTTTTTCAATGCATGGTCCATGATTCTACGGTTCTCTGCCTGGTGGCCATTCATCCGGGGAAAAAACGGTCCACGTGGATGGAAACTGCACCTCTAACAGGGGATTCGTACAAAACAGGAAAAACGCACAGAGGATGAAGACGGAAAACGTCTTGGTACGGAAATCTTATTGAAAATGAATGAGAAAAGGCGGATCACCAGTTTTTGTGCCCTCCGTTGGCAGGCTGTGGTTCAATGTTTGCAACCGCCCTTTTTTGTGCATGCGGATCGCGGAAAAAACTTTCTTTTGTGGCCAAAAAGCTCTATATTTAAGTTTTGAAAATTCAAGACGATGTGTTATGGTCAGGCTTTGATGCGGATATGATGATTATGGATGCGAAGGGCGATATGGAGGAAATGAGATGCCGACGAAGCGTGTGGGGATTGTAGGTGCCGGAACCATGGGCCGCGGCGTCGCGCAGCTGGTGGCGGCCAACGGGATTGAAGCGTACATCGTGGAGCTGACCGAGGAGCTAGCGAAAGAAGCAATCCGCGGAATTGAACAGGATATCGACGCTGAAATCGCCAAGTGGGGCATGACGGAAAGCGAAAAGCGGGCGATCCTGGCGCGCATTTTTCCCACCACAGACCTGAGGGTGCTCAACCAAAAACGGGTGGATGTGGTAATTGAATGCGTACCGGAAGATCTGGAGATCAAAAAGCGGGTGTTCCGGGAGATTGATGAGCTACTGGATCACGATGCCCTGCTGATCACCAACACGGCGACCCTGAGCATATCCGAAATTGCCGCGGATTTGAAGCGCAAGGAGTGGGTAATCGGCATGCATTTTCTGAATCCGGTACCCAAAACACCGCTGGTGGAGGTTGTGCGCGGAATGGCCACCTCCGATGAAACCTATGAAAAGGCCCGGCGCTTTGCTGAGGAGATGGGAAAAACACCGGTGGAGGTGTTTGAATATCCCGGGTACATTACCACCCGGGTTATCGTTCCGTTGTTGAATGAGGCCCTGTATGTGCTGATGGAAGGGGTAGCCTCTGCCGAAGATATCGACACGGCCATCCGGATCGGGTTCAATTTTGCCGTCGGGCCGCTCACTCTGGCGGATCAGATCGGCCTGGATGAGCTCCTTCTGTGGATGGAGTCGCTTTTTAATGAACTGGGCGAATCCAAATACCGGCCCTGTCCGCTGCTGCGGAAGCTGGTGCGGGCCGGATTTTTGGGCAAAAAGGTTGGCAAGGGCATTTTTGAATATGATGAACATGGGAACCGCATACCGGGGTCTTCTCCACTTTCATACCACCGGTAGGTGTTGAGGGAGGAATGGAAGAAGATGAAGATACTTGTGCTGAATTGTGGAAGTTCGTCGGTGAAATATCAGCTGATTGACGCGAAATCGGAGCAGGCACTGGCCAAAGGGGCGGTGGAACGGATCGGCATGAGCGGTGCCTCGCTCAAACAGGTGCGGCACGATGGCGATAAGCTGCATTATGTGGGGGAAATTCTGGACCATACCATGGCCATCGAGAATGTTCTATCCGTGCTTATGAGCCGCAATCACGGGGTGATTACCAACAAAAAAGAGATCGATGCGGTAGGACACCGTGTAGTTCACGGCGGGGAGCGTTTTTCCGACTCCGTTCTGATCACCCCGGAAGTGATGGAAGCCTTGAAGGAATGTATCGATCTGGCTCCTTTGCACAACCCGCATAACATCAAGGGGATTCAGGCGGCCCAGCGGTTGCTGCCGGACATCCCGCAGGTCGCGGTTTTTGACACGGCTTTTCACCAGACCATGCCCCGGCGTGCCTATATGTATGCCCTGCCCTATGCGCTTTACCGCCGCTACCGGATCCGGCGGTACGGTTTTCACGGCACGTCGCACCGGTATGTTTCGGCCATGGCGGCAGAGATGATGGGCCGGCCGCTGGAAGAGCTGAAGATCATTACCATGCATCTGGGGAACGGCTGCAGCATGGCGGCCGTACAGGGCGGGAAGTCAGTGGACACGACTATGGGGTTCACGCCGGTTGAAGGCTTGGTGATGGGAACCCGCTCTGGCGACATCGATCCCGCTATTATTTTGCACGTGATGGGCCAGGAAGAACTGACCCTTGCCCAGGCCAATGCGCTGCTCAACAAACATAGCGGGCTGTGGGGACTGTCCGGCATTTCCAGCGACGCACGGGAAATTATTGAAGAGGCAGCGGCTGGTAACGACCGCGCCATCCTGGCCCTGGAGGTGATGACGTACCGGATCAAAAAATACATCGGTGCGTATGCCGCTGCCATGGGCGGTGTGGATTGCCTGGTATTTACGGCGGGAATCGGCGAAAACGCTCCCGTCGTGCGGCAGATGGTCTGTGAAGGGCTGGAGTTTCTGGGCATCGAAATCGATCCGGAACGGAACGAAAACGCGGTGGGAATTCAGGCGGAAATCAGTTCCGACCGGTCCAAAGTGAAAATCTTTTGCATTCCCACCAATGAGGAACTGGTAATTGCCCGGGATACACGGGTGATTGTGGAAAACCTGCGAAAACAGACGCCCGCTGCGGAAAAAATGGCTTCAGAAGCAAAATAAACGGGAGAGGGTTATCGATGATCGAAGGTGTTGTCGTTAAAAAGCTCCGGGTCATTCCCGATGAGCGCGGACGCGTAATGGAAATTTTGCGATGCGATGACGAACTGTTCGAAAAGTTTGGCCAGGTGTATATGACCACGTCCTATCCGGGGGTGATCAAAGCCTGGCACTTCCACAAAAAACAGGACGACAACATGACCGTGGTAAAGGGTATGATGAAGGTAGTCCTTTACGATGGACGGAAAGATTCTCCCACGTACGGGGAGCTGAACGAATTTTTTGTGGGGGAACACAACCCGGTGCTGATTCATATCCCGAAAGGGGTGTACCACGGCTGGAAGAACATCGGCACAGAGGAAGCTATTGTAATCAACACGGTGACGGAGCCGTACAATTACGAGAATCCGGATGAACACCGGCTTCCGTATGACGATCCAAGTATTCCGTATGATTGGGATATTAAAATGGGCTAACAAAGAGGTGCTGGAATGCGGACATATCTGATTACAGGCGGGGCGGGCTTTATTGGAAGCAATTTTATTCATTACCTGCTCCGCAATTACGATGATGTGCGGGTTATTAATCTTGACAAATTGACGTACGCCGGCAATCTGGACAACCTGCGCGATGTGGAAAACGATCCGCGCTACCGGTTTGTGAAGGGCGATATCTGCGATGCCGAGGTGGTGGACCCGCTGGTGAAAGAAGCCGATGTGGTGATCAATTTTGCGGCCGAAAGTCATGTGGACCGGTCCATCGGCAAACCGGATGATTTTATCCGCACCGATGTGTACGGCACGTTTGTCCTGCTGGAAGCGGCGCGCAAGCACGGTGTGGAAAAGTTTATCCAGATCAGCACCGACGAGGTGTACGGCAGCACGCTGAAGGGATCGTTCAAAGAGACAGATCCGCTCATGCCGTCCAGTCCTTATTCGGCGTCCAAAGCGGGGGCGGACCGGCTGGCCTATTCCTATTATGTTACGTATGGCTTGCCGGTGGTCATCACCCGGTGCTCCAACAATTTTGGTCCGTACCAGTACCCGGAAAAACTGATTCCGCTGTTTGTGACCAATGCCCTGGAAAATAAAAAACTTCCCATTTACGGGGACGGGAAAAACGTACGGGACTGGATTTTTGTGGAAGACCACTGCCACGCCATTGATGTGATTTTTCAGAAGGGGAAAGATGGGGAGGTGTACAACATCGGAGCCGGCAACGAAAAAACCAACTTGGAGATCACCCACTTCATTCTGGACTTCCTGAAAAAGCCCAGGGATCTGATGACTTTCGTTCCGGATCGCCTGGGCCATGACCGCCGCTATTCGCTCAACTGGGACAAGCTGAAAGCGCTGGGCTGGACGCCGCGCCATTCTTTCGAAGAAGCTATGGAGATCACCATCCGCTGGTATGTGGATAACCGCTGGTGGTGGGAAAAGATAAAAAGTGGTGAATTCCTGGAATACTACAAGCGACACTATCAGCTGGAAGACTGACCGCCAACTTAGAGGGGAGACGCCATGACTCTGGAAAAGAAGATTGCTGACAAAACCCTGACGGTAGGCATTATTGGTCTGGGCTATGTGGGGCTTCCGCTTGCAGTAGAGTATGCCAAAAGAGGGTTTCCCGTCATCGGCTTCGATGTGGATCAGGAAAGGGTGGACAAGATCAATAAGGGAAAAAATTATATTCTTGATGTGGATGATAAAGAGCTTAGGAAGGTTGTCAAGGAGAAGCTTCTCCGGGCAACGGCCGATTTTTCCGAACTGAAAAAGACGGACGCCATCTTCATCTGTGTGCCCACCCCCTTTTCCAGCACCAAGGATCCCGATATTTCTTACATCGTGGCAGCCAGTGAGTCGATCCGGGATCATCTACAGAAAGGGCAGATCATTATTCTGAAGAGCACCACATTTCCCGAGACGACCAGTAAAGTGGTTCGCCCGATTCTGGAAGAGACAGGAATGAAGGTGGGTGAGGATTTCTACCTTTCTTTTTCGCCGGAGCGGATCGATCCGGGCAGGAAGGATTTCACTACCCATAATACCCCCGTGGTTCTGGGAGGGGTAACGCGGGAATGTACCCGGCGGTCCAAGCTGGTAATCGAACAGGTGACGCCGCAGGTGCATGTGGTTTCCTCGCCGGAGGCGGCGGAGATGACCAAACTTTTGGAGAATATCTTTCGCAGCGTGAACATCGCCCTGGTGAATGAGCTGGCCACACTGTGCGACCGAATGGGGAATATCGACATCTGGGAAGTGATCGATGCTGCTGCCACCAAACCGTTCGGCTTCATGCCTTTTTATCCGGGACCGGGGATTGGCGGCCACTGCATACTGGTGGATCCCTACTACCTTTCGTGGAAGGCCCGAGAGTACGATTTTCATACCAATTTTATTGAACTGGCAGCGGAAACCAATGAAAATATGCCTTATTACGTATATGGGTTAATTGTAAGGGCGCTCAGCGAGCACGGGGTGCCGCTCACTACGGCCAAAGTACTTTTTCTGGGGGCGGCATTCAAGAAGAATGTGGATGACATCCGCAATTCGCCGGCCATCAAGATTATGGAGATCATGCTGCGGAAGGGAAGCACCAATCTTATCTACAACGATCCGTTCGTGCCAGAACTGGAAGTGAACGGCACGCACTTTCGCTCTCAGGAACTGACACCGGAACTGTTGCGTCTGGTAGATTGCGTTGTGATCGCCACGGACCATTCCTGTTACGACTACGATTATATTGTGGAGCATGCGCGCCTGGTTATTGACACCCGGAATGCCACAAAAAACGTTCGCAATCACCGGGAAAAAATTGTACGTTTGGGTAGCGGAAACGTGATTGACAACATTGTGGATCCGATTTGATTCCATATATAGTGGGAGAAAGTGCATGCGCTGGAGCCTGGTTTCCCTGATTTTGCTGTTATTTGGGGTGTGGAACGGACTTTTTGCCCAGGAATTGAAAAAGCCGGTCCCGAATCTTCAGAAACAAGAACTGCAGGAAGCAAAGAGGGAAGCGGTTCAGGCCCAGAACCGCGAGCTGGAACGCAAACTTCTGGAACAGGCCTTTGAGCGGCAGATCGATCCAGCTGAATACATTGTGGGGCCGGGCGATGTCTTCGCTGTGGTGATCTGGGGTGAGATCCAGGAGGAGTTTCAGATTCCGGTTACGCCTGAGGGGAATTTGATCATTCCAACGGTGGGCGTTCTGAAAGTTGCGGACCGCAGCCTGGCCGAAGTTAAAGAACTTGTCTTGCAGGCAGCGCTGCGCAAGTACAAAAACAAGCAGATATCCACGCACCTAATCAGCATGCGGAGGCTTCGCGTCCATGTGACGGGGGAGGTGGCCAATCCCGGTACGTATGTGGCCACGCCGGTCGACCGGGTTTCCGATCTGATCTACCGCGCGGGCGGGCTGGAGCCTTTTGCCTATACCCAGGCTGTTGTAATCAAACATCTTTCCGGGAAAGCAGATACCGTTGACTTCTCAGCTTTTCAGGTAAATGGGGACCTGTCCCAAAATCCATTTGTGGCCGGTGGGGACGTTATTCTGGTACCCACCGTGGACTATTCCCGTGGCGTAGTGAAGGTGGAAGGGAAAGTGGAACGCCCGGGAATGTATCCGATCAAGAAGGGGGAGCGCCTGGTTCGCTTTCTCAGCCGATATAAGCTTCTGGATGTTGAGCAGGGGTTGCAGCGGGTAGTGGTGTTGCGCGGTGAAGAGCAGCAGCCTGTGCTGGTGAACCTGACGGATGAGCGGTCGAGAGATTTTACCCTCCAGAGCGGCGATCGCCTCATTCTGCCGGCCGACCGGTATTCCGTCTACGTGGTGGGGGCGGTGCGCAATCCCGGACCCTATGCTTATGTGGGCAATTTTCTGGCCAGAGACTACGTGGGGCTGGCGGGGCCAACCGAACTGGCCGGATCCCTGAATTCTGTGAAGGTTTATCATGCCAAAGGAAATACGCATGACAGAGGCGGAGATGTCCAGGTTGCTCCCGGTGACGTCATCGTGGTTCCTGTCCGTGCAAGCCGGCGGCTGGTGGAATATGTTCAGATCCTTTCACAGGTGATTACCATGGTCTTTGCCTACCTGGCCATCCGGCGTTAACATCTCCGGTAATTTTCAGCTTGTGCTTTCGGTACGGGATATCGCATGAATAGTTTGATGCTTCTTCAGAAAGAGTTTCCTCCCGACATCCGCATCGAGAAAGAAGCGGGTTCGTTGCACAAAGGGGGGCATTCCATCATTCTTTTGTGCAAGGGCAGCGGGGTACGGCCACGCGAGGAAACGGTGGATGGAATTCACGTCTGTCGTATTCAGCCGGATTTGCCGCTGCTGCGAAAACTGGCAGGGGTTCCCATTTTTCCCAATCCCTTTTGGCTCTGGTACATCTGGAGGCTGATCCGCAGGTTCCAGATTGATGTGATCCACGCCCATGATCTGCCCATGATTCCCTTTGCATTGCCGTTCAAAAAGTGGTGTAATGTTGTCTTCGACATGCACGAACATTATCCGGCGTCTATCCGGGTCTGGTATCAAAACCATCCGAACCTTCTGAAGCGCTGGCTGGGAAAGCTCCGTTTTGCCGATGCCCTGGAGCGTTTTTCGTGCAGACGGAGTGATTTTATCCTGGTGGTGACCGAAGAACAGAAGGAGCGTCTGGTACGGCTGGGGATCCCTTCCGGGAAGATTGCCATTGTAAGCAACCGCGAGAAGCTGGATCTTGTCCGGTCGGTCCCAGCCGATGTAGAACTGGAGAGGACGTACGGAAGCAAACGGGTTATTTTGTTTGCCGGGAATTTTGCTGGCGGGCGGGGGCTTGACATTCCAATCCGTGCCCTGAAGAAAATCCGGGCCCGCTATCCGGATGTGCTCCTCTTAATGATCGGCGAAGGGCGGGAGGAGGCAGCGTTGCGCCGACTTGCAGAAGAACTGGGTGTTTTGGAATCGGTTGAATTTGTTCCCTGGCAGCCTTTTGAAAAAGTCCCGGCCTATATCCGGATTGCCAGCATTTGCATCAATCCGCAACCAGCCAGCGAATGCATCGACCATACGCTCTCGCATAAAGTCTTCCAGTACATGGCCCTGCGGAAGCCCGTGGTCGTGTCCGATTCCCGGCCCATCAAACGGATCGTGGAACGCTACCATGCCGGAGAAATCTACCGTTCCGGCGACCCAGAGGATTTCGCCCGGGCCTGTCTGCAAATCTTTCAGAACCCGGATGGCTATTATGACCGCAATGGCGAGCAGATGGACCGGGAGATTTCGTGGGAAAGGGATGAGGAGGCTCTGTTGCGGGTTTATCAGCGCATGGGCTCTTGAAGCTTTTCGCCAGTACCCCTCCATTAAGGAAAGGCGGCTTTTTCGGTCCGGGGAGCGGTTTTTTATCGCCGCAGGTCCTTGCCGTAGCCGAACAGATACCAGAGAAACGTTTGCCGGTACCGGTGCTGCATAATTTGATTGCGGAGGGATGGGCGGATTCCGTTTTTGACCGTCCAGTATAAATAACGCAAGGCCATTTCTGCGGTGCCTATGAGGCGGAACAGTTTCTGGTGCAGGGGCGGATAAAACTTCTTGAAAAACAAAGCATTGCTCCGATGTTGCTGGAGAAAGAGTTGCGCATCCCTGTCCGGATGAAATGCCGTGTGACCCAGCTGGTGAATAATCCGCGCATCTGCATAAAAGTAGACTTTCCACCCTGCCTGGCGTGCCCGATAGCAGAAATCTACCTCTTCCGTATACATGAAATACCGGTCATCCAGGGGGCCGATCTGCTCCGCAAGCTGACGTTTGAACATCAGAAAAGCACCCGACACCGCATCCACTTCGCGTGTGGTTTGGTAGTTGAAATGGCTCATGTAAACTCTGCCAAAAAAGCGGCTTTTTGGAAAAAACCGGTAGAGACCCAGAGCCCTGGAAAGGAGAATGCCGATGCTGGGGTCATAACGGCAGCTTTTCTGGATGCTGCCATCCTCGTTACGAATCTGGCAGCCTACGATTCCGGCATCCGGTGTCGACATCAAAAAATCCTGGCATCGGCCTATAGCATTGTCCAGAACGACGGTGTCCGGGTTTAAAAGCAGGATCGTATCTCCGCTCGATAGCCGGATCCCCTGATTGCAGGCACGGGCAAATCCCACATTTTCCGAGTTGAAAACAACCCTGACGCCCTTTTTCTGCCATGCCTTGAGGATCTGCGGGGTCTCGTCTTCGGACCGGTTGTCGATGACGATCACTTCCAAATCTCGGAATGGCTGATCGAAAACGGACAGGAGACACCGTCCGATGTGCTCCGCTGAATTGTACGTGACTATGATGATGCTAACCATTTAGGCGCGCCATTTTTGTATAAACCCGTTAACCAGTATTCTGGCTTTTTGGATTTCCTCAGCGCTGAAATACTGCAGAGCCCAGCTACCCAGGACCAGCAGTATCAGCGAAACAAGGGACTGTGGGGCCGCGGGCAGTTTGAGAACCGAAAAGCCGGCGAGGATGGTCGCAAGCAAAATTCCGTTCTTGACAAGCGCTATCAGTGTCCGGCTGGAATAAAAGCGGCGGCCCAGCCAGATTGCCAGCAGGCTCCCGGCAGACAGAGAACCGATTTTGGCGGCAGCCGCGCCCGTGATTCCTGCTGTCGGAATAAACCAGAGGTTCAACGGCAGGTTGGTGCTCAGCAGTAGAGCCGCAATCCACACATTTTTCTGCTGCAGTCCTTTGGCATTGTTCAGGTCCACATAAAACAGAACAGTGAAGCTAAATAGGCGAGAGAACAGCAGAAATAGAAAAGGAACGGATGCGGACATGTATTCCGTACCAAAAATGAGGCCGAGGATTCTAGCGCTCCATGGAGCCACCCCTGCCGCAAACAGGGCTACCAGAAAGAGAAGCAGTTTCAATCCCGAGTGGAATATTTCCAAGGCACTCTTGTCACCGTTGGATTGGGACAGGTAGGGATAAATGGAAACCAGCATGGCGCTTGCCAGAAACGCCAGGGGATTGACCAGCCGGATTACGGCCGAGTACAGTCCAATGGAGTGGTAATCCCTGAAAAGTTTCAGAAGGGCGATGTCGATCCGGTCGTGTAGGGTCACGATCAGAATGTAAAGCAGAAGCGGGAAGGACTCTTTTGCCATCCACCGGAAGAAGGCAAAATCGATTGTGAGGGTGATGCGGGAACGGAGGGTAAAAAAGAGCATCAGGAAGCCAGGCAAGCTGGAACACACAAACAGTACGGCGATCCACAGCACGGACATGCGCAGAATGTAGGCGGTAAGGAGAAGTGCCACCTGAAATCCGGCATCCAGAATCTGCAGAACAATGGGAATTTTTACGTCTTTCCGGGCGTAATAGTAAACCTCTCCGGCTATCCGCAGGGTTTCCAGTTTGGCGGAGATAAACAGGAGGAAGCTCAGGCAAAGAATCACAAGCACGGCCTGGTTTTCCAGCCGGAGCAACAGGGCGGTAGCAATGATCAGCATCCAGGTCATCGTCGTCAGGATGAGTTTTAGCGTAAGGGTTTTGGAGAGAATCTCCTCACGTGCTGCCGGGTCTCGGCTGCGGGAAAGCTCACGAAAGAGGATGGGTTTCATCCCAAAATTGGCAAGAACGGCGAAGTAGCTGATAAACACCAGGCCGAAGTTGAAAATTCCGAAGTCTTCTACCGAAACCGTGCGGGAAATGAGAACAATGGAGAAAAAGTTGGCCAGCAGTATCAGAATTTGGCCGAAGAAGAAAATGGCTGTATTGCGGGGAATCGATTTTGGCGTGTCCATGGTCAAGTGTCTGGATTATTGAGGTTGCCCGAAACCATTGCTTCATTGAGTCCAATGCACAAGGCCATAATGAGCAGCGAATCTTTCTGGATGAACTGTGGAGAGGTAATGGAAACGACGAGAAATGAACAAAGAACCGCCAAGGCGCCCGCCGGGAATGCCGCTTCGGGACGACCAATGGAAGAGCGAAAATTGCAGATGACATTCTGGATGGCTGCACCGTAAAACAGAAGCAAAAGCACCAGCCCGATCAGTCCGGTCTTGAACCAGAAGTACAGGTAAGCATTGTGCACGTACCAGGTAGGAAGCTCCCGCGGAATCAGCGGAATAAAGACATAGGTTTTTCCCAATCCGTAGCCGATGACCGGGTTTTTGCGGATCTCCTTCCAGACGGCCCGGGTCTCCTCGACGCGGTTTCGAATGGAGATGTCCATCTTAACATTTTCGATGCTGAGCAGGCGCGAGGAAACGGCATCATAAAATTTCTCGAATTTTGCACCGAAGAAAATCCGGAATGCGAGCAGAAAAATGAGGAGGAACGTCATTAGAAATCCGAGCGCGAAGAGTTTCCGTTTCAGTGGAAGGGTGATGAAAAGGATCAGCAGTCCGAAGAGAGCGGCAAACCAGTATCCTCTTGAAAACGTCAGGATGAGTCCTGTGCCGAAAATGGCCGCGATGACAAGGCTGAGTAACCGGACGCCTTTCCGGGTGCCAAAAATAAAATAGCTGGCGGCAAAAAGGAACACGGCAAGCAGCACCGGTTCGTTTGCGGACTGGCGTGCGGAGATGAATTGCCAGAGCATCCTTACGCTTTGAGTGGCATGGATGTATTGAACCAGATTCCGGATGCCGATAGCAGCCGCCAGAAGGAAAAATGCCAGCATCAGAAGTTGTCTTTCTCTTCTGTCACGTATTGAATGGGAAATAGGTAAAATAAGCAGGAGATTCCAGACAGGAACCAGTTCACGGAGCCATTTCAGGATCGAAACGCGGAAAAGAATTGCAGGCACGATCGAGATGATGGCACTGGCCAGGAAAAGGATCAGCAGAATCTGAACCCGGCTTTTGAGAACGGGTTGCTGGTGTCTCCACCGTTCGAACAGCCAGAACAGCAGGAAGGCGTTGAAAAAGAAGGCGAAAGCAAATTCTGGAAGTGTAATGGTTTCCGATTCTTGAAAGAGGAAATAGTGAAGCAGGATAATAGCGGCGATGGCCCAGACTGTCCGCTGGATCAGCCATGCGGCAAAAACGGCTGCGAACAGCAGAAACAGCCAGATGGGGCCAAGCCATACGGCCAGCGGGATGGTAACTATCATCCAGAAAAGGCTGGCAATGCGAACGGTTCGGGGAAGGGAACGGATTTCCGCTGCGTAACTCATGAGCCTCTTTTTTTCTTGAAGATTCCGGATGGCAGGATAAGACGGTCAAGCAGTACGGTGAGCTTTCGGTGCCGTTCGGGATTGATTTCCCGGATAAATTGTAGATGAACCGAAAGGAGAAGAAAGAGCGAGAGAATCAGAGTGGAAGAAGTGGCCACGACGGCTGCTGTGAGGATGCGTTTCGGTTTGGCCCGCTTTCTGGGTGGAACGGCCGGATCCAGTATCTGGACGCGCGGTGTAGTCTTCGCCTCTTCGATTTTGGCGCGCTCGTATTCCGCCAGCAGGATCGCGTAAACTTTGTTCCGGGTTTCCACTTCCCGGTACAAGTCGGCATACTGTTTACTCAGGGCCGGGAGGTTTTCCAATGGGAGCAGGATCGATTCTGTGGCCCTCTCCGCCTGATTGATGGTATTCAGCCGTTCCTGGATGGCCTGAATGGAACTCTTCAGCGCCACGATGTCCGGATGGGTTGGCTGGCGGGATTTGCTCATCACCTGCAGCTGGATCTCCTGGGCGATCTTCTGCCCCAAAAGGTCTGCGTAGGCTTTGAGTGTGGCCTCAATCTGTTCCGGCAGGGAAATGATCCCATAGATTTCCTGGAACCTTTTCATGGTGTTTTCAATGCTGTCCAGTTCTGCCTTCGTCTTTTGAAGCTGCCGGGCCAAGTAAATGCGATCGAAGCGCGCCTTTTCAACGACGATTTTGGTGTAGAGACTGTCGAGGTAGCGAACGTAAAGATTCGCCAGCTTGGCAGCCCGCTGCGGCTGGCGATCCAGAACCTTGATGCGGATTGTGCCTTCGTTGTCGATTTCAATTTCTGTGTTTTCGTTCAACTGTTCAAGTGCTTCGTCCAGATATTTGACGTCATATACTTCCATCAAATTCATTTTTTTGATGAGTGCTTCCCGCAGAGTTCGGCTGTTGAGAATGGCAAGATAACGGTTCGTTTCCTGGTCAAAAAAATTCAGTCCAATGAACCCGGACAGAGGAAGCGCCATTTCCGAGAATCCGGTTTTCAGTTCCGGCTGAGGAGGGAGAATGACAACTTCGGCGCGGTAGTATTTTGGCATCAGAAAGGCGATGAGGTAGCCAAGGAGAAAAAAGAGCACAAAACTGAAAATCAGGGTCCTCCGATAGCGCAGGAATTCAATTGCGTAGTCAACCAGTTCTTTTGTTGCCATGGGTTTACCTTTCATTTTCCTCATTGCTTCGGGCCCTTTCTAAATTACGATTTTTTTTGAAAAATTCAATCAATATCGGGCCGTATTGGGAACTCTTCGGCGGGGGAAAATTCCAAACCCGATTTGGCAGAAAGGATAGATTCCCGGCGGAAGAAAGCCTGCTGGCGCGATCCGTTTCTGGCCGGAAGGAATGAGGAGATGGAGACGGAGAGCCTTCCTTTTTCTGGGAGAAAGTTGGAAGAGCGGACGGTACGGGAGGTGCCGGAAAGCAGGCGGTGATCTGCCGGTTTCTACTGGGAGCAAAACGTAGGACCTCAAAGGAACGGTTACCGGAAGGGCCAACTCCGGTGTTGGAAAGGGAATGTTGCTTTTCTTTTCATGGGATGAAGGATTCAGCTTGATTTTGAAAAAATATTATGGTTATTTTTAATGCTCCATGCCTGTTGTGACTGGAGGATGTTATGCTGAATGTTGCTGTGATTGGCCTTGGGTACTGGGGGCCCAACCTTCTCCGCAATCTTTACGAACTGCACCGCTGTGGCCGGCTGGTGGCCTGTGATCTGGACCCTGCCAAGCTCCAGAAGGTGCGTTCCCGCTACCCGACGGTGGAAACGTTCACGGATGCCAGCCGCGTTTTTGCGGACCCGGAGATCCATGCAGTGCTGGTAGCCACGCCTGTATCCAGCCATTTCGGTTTGGCGCGTCAGGCCCTGGAGGCTGGAAAGCATGTGTTCATCGAGAAGCCTTTCACGTCCAGCCGGGAAGAAGCCCTGGAACTGATCGATCTGGCTGCCCGGAAGGACCGGGTGCTGATGGTTGGCCACACGTTTGAATACAGCCCACCCGTGTTGAAGATCAAGGAGATTATCGAACGCGGGGATCTGGGGAGGATTTACTATATCAGTGCCTCGCGGGTGAATCTTGGATTGCACCAGAAGGACGTGAGCGTGATCTGGGATTTGGCACCGCACGACTTTTCTTGCCTTTTTTTCTGGCTGGATGAAGAGCCGGTGCGCATTTCAGCGATGGGCCGGGACTATGTTCAGCGCGGAATCCCGGATGTGGCGTTCATCAATCTGGAGTTTGCTTCCGGCTGCATCGCCAATGTTCAGGTAAGCTGGCTGGCCCCCAGCAAACTGCGGCGCACGACCATTGTGGGTTCTGAAAAGATGCTGGTTTACGACGATACGGAAAATATCGAGAAGGTGAAGATTTTTGATAAGGGGGTGGATTACCGCGATCCGGAGACGTTCGGTGAATATCACCTCAGCTACCGGTCCGGCGATGTACTGAGCCCGAGGCTGGATTCCTATGAACCGCTGCGCAAAGAGATGGAGCATTTTCTGGATTGCTGTGAAAATGGCAAGCGGCCGAAGACGGACGGTCATAACGGGTTGCGGGTTGTGCGGGCGCTGGAAGCGGCGGAAAAATCCATGCGAGAGGGCGGGGTCGTTCTGGATGTGGACCGTTTGTAGGTAAATGTTGTGGGGATTGTGGCCGAGGAAAAAGTAAAATCTGGCAAGCAGCCTGACCCGCTGAAGCTTTCGAGCGAAACACCTCTGGTTTCTGTGGTCATCCCCATGTTCAATGAACGGCAGAATATCCGCCTGTGCATTGAGTCCCTTCTGGCCCAAACCTATCCGGCGGACCGGATCGAAGTGCTGGTGGTGGATGGGATGTCCACAGACGGTAGCGACGCTGTGGTTCGGGAAATTGCGGCGCAGCGGCCGAACGTCCGGCTCCTCCAGAACCCACGCCGCAAAACCCCCGCAGGCCTGAACGTTGGAGTCCGCGCGGCCAAGGGGGAGGTGATTATCATTCTCGGGGCCCATACGCGGGTGAAGGAAGATTTCATCGAAAAAAACATCCGCTACATGCGGGAAATGAACGTGCCCTGCGTGGGCGGAACGCAAATTAACCAGGGGGATACGTACATTCAGCAGGCCATCGGAATTGCCATGGCTTCACCTTTTGGCATTTCCAGTGCGCCATACCGCTACCGCAAACGGGCCGGATTTGTGGATACGGTAGTCTACGCGGCCTATCACCGTGCCCTGTTCGACCAAATCGGCTATTTTGACGAGGACAAGCTCATTTCGGAAGATGCGGAATTCAACTGGCGCATCCGCAAAGCCGGATACCGTATCTACTTCACGCCCGAAATTGTCACCTACTACTTCCCGCGAAAAAACCTTTTGCGTCTGGCGCGGCAGTTTTTCCGCTACGGGATTTTGCGGGTAAACGTGGTGAAAAAGCACATCGACGCGCTCAAACTGCTTCATCTTGTCCCAGCCCTTTTTGTTTTTACCCTGGTAACCAGCGGTGTTTTTTCCTTGTTTTTGCCTGTTGCGCGCTCCATATTTCTACTGATTCTCCTGACGTACGGGGTGTTCCTGGCCATTGCGACGCTCTGGACAGCCCGGGGGCGGAACTGGAAATATTTGCCCATTCTGCCCATAGCCTTTGTCACTATGCACTGGTGTTTTGGAGCCGGATTTCTGGTGGGACTTTTTAAATCGCAACAGGCATAGCCCATGCCAAAAAGCATCGAACGGATTCTGCTGGTCATTTCAGATTTCATCGCCATTCACGCCACGTTTTTCTGCTGGGTACTGCTCCGCAGCCGGCTGGGGTATGCTGTTCAGCTTACCTTGCAGGATCTGCTGGTTGTCTCCTTCATTCTGTACCTCTACTGGATTTTGCTCTTTTTCTTTTTTGGCCTGTACCGTTCCTGGTACGCCCAGTCCCGTTTTGATGAATTTGTGGCGCTACTCAAAGCCATCAGCCTGGGAGTTGTGATTATCTTCCTGCTGACGATGGATCTGCGGCAGGATATTGAGAATCCTTTCCCGCTTAGCCGCCTGATGATCTTTTCGTACTGGTTGATGATGGTGCTTTTTACCGGAGCTGGCCGGATGTACCTGCGGACGGTGCAGCGCAAATTTCTGGAGCGAGGCATCGGCCTGCGGAATGCCATTATCGTTGGCGATGGACCCAAAGCCGTGGATCTGTTTGAACAGGTGAAACGTTATCCGGCTCTGGGGTACCGAGCTCTGGGAGTTGTGACGTTCGGGGAAAGCGATCCTGCCGGAAAACCGGATGTCCGTTCGGCTGGAACAACCGTACCCAGGCTGGGGTCCGCCAGCGAGCTGGACCAGCTCATTCGAAAATACGATGTTCAGGAGGTGCTTATTGCCCTGGAAGAGGACAAGCGCCAGCGTGTGATCGATATCATCGGCATGTGCAACGGCCTGGATGTGAACCTGAAGATTGCTCCAGACCTGTACGACATTGTGGTAGGGCAGGTCCGCACCAACCAGATCTACGGGTTTCCGCTGATCGAAATCTTCCCGGAGATTATGCCGCTCTGGGAGCGCCGCGTAAAGCGCCTGATCGATATCATCGTTTCTCTGATCGTCATCATCGGATTTTTTCCTATCTGGGTGCTGGTTGCTGTTGCCATCAAGTTGGATTCACCGGGACCCGTTTTTTACACCCAGGAACGGGTTGGCCGGCACGGAACGATCTTCAAGATTATCAAATTCCGGTCCATGTACCAGGATGCGGAGGCCCGAACTGGACCGGTCTGGGCTGGCAAAAAGGACCCGCGTGTGACCCGCGTGGGCCGCATTCTCCGGAAACTGCGCATCGATGAGTTTCCACAGTTCATTAATGTGCTGAAAGGGGAAATGAGTCTGGTTGGGCCGCGGCCCGAACGGCCCTATTTTGTGGAAAAGCTCAAAAAAGAGATCCCCTACTACTCCAGGCGACTTCGTGTACGTCCAGGAATTACGGGCTGGGCGCAGATCAAGCATGAATATGACCAATCCCTGGATGACGTGCGCAAGAAGGTACAGTACGATCTGTACTACATCGAGAACATGTCCCTGCGCATGGATTTGAAGATCATTCTGAGCACCATTTACACCGTGTTGACGGGCAAAGGTCAGTAAACGGAGGAAGCGGAGATGAAGGTAACCCTTGTGGACCTGGTGGCCCAGTACAGGCAAATAAAGGATGAGATGGACCGGGCCATTCACGCGGTTCTGGACAGTGGCCACTTTATTCTGGGAGAGGCCAACCAGGAATGTGAGCAAAATTTGAGCAAATACGTTGGGGTAAAACATGCACTGGGCTGTGCGTCAGGCACGGATGCGCTTCAGCTGGCCATGATGGCTTACGGGTTTGGACAGGGCGATGAAATGATCACCGTTCCCATGACATTTGTTGCCACGGTGGAAGTGATGGTACTGCTGGGTATCCGTCCCGTCTTCGTGGATATCGACCCAAAAACTTACTGCATCGATCCCAATCAGATTGAGGATAAAATCACGCCGCGGACACGAGCTATTGTCCCTGTTCATCTCTACGGACAGGCTGCGGACATGGACCCGATTATGGAGATCGCCCGGCGCCATAACCTGATTGTAATTGAAGACTGTGCGCAGGCTATTGGAGCCCTGTATAAAGGGCGCAAAACCTGCACGCTGGGTCACATAGGCTGTACCAGCTTCTTTCCGGGCAAAAACCTGGGGGCCTACGGCGATGCCGGGGCCGTCTTTACCAATGATGACGAGATCGCTGAAAAGATCCGGATGATTCGTGTCCATGGCTCCGAAAGCAAGTACCGCCATGTCCTGCTGGGACTGAACAGCCGGATGGACGCAATCCAGGCCGCCGTTATCAACGTGAAACTGAAATATATTGACGAGTGGAACGCAAAACGGCGGGAACATGCGGCCCGCTACACCGAGCTGCTGAAAGACCTTCCCGAAGATGTGGTCTTCCCGTACACGGCGCCATACAATGTTCACACCTTCCACCAGTACACCCTGCAGGTGGACCGGCGGGATGAGCTGCGTCAGTTCCTGGCGGAAAAAGGAATTGCCACAGGCATTCATTACCCGATTCCGTTGCATTTGCAGCCGGCCTACGCGCATCTGGGCTACAGGAAGGGCGATTTTCCCGTTTCTGAACGCGTGGCCAGCCGGGTGATTTCGCTGCCCATGTATCCGGAGCTTCCCAAAGAGCACCAGGATTACGTGGTGGAGCAGATTTACGCCTTTTTTGGAAAGAAGGTCTGAGTGTTTCCCAGAATCCACGAGTTCGCCGGCCCGGTCCGGTTTTGCCGCGGGCAAAATTTGTGGAAATCCGCCTTTTGTTTCATAGATTAAATCCAGTTTCTGCGATGAGGGAGGAAAAAAGGAGGCAGCCAGATGCTGGATCTCAAATTCATCCGCGAACATCCGGATTTGGTCAAGGAAGCTGTACGGAAAAAGGGTGAAAAGGCGGATGTGGACCGTTTGCTGGAGCTGGACCGGGAACGGCGGGAACTTCTCAGGGAGTCGGAAACACTGAAGCACCGGCGGAATGTGGTTTCTAAAGAGATCGGTCTGCTGAAGAAAGAGGGGAAGGACGCTTCCAAGAAAATTGCGGAGATGCGGGAGGTTGCCGAGCACATCCGCAGGCTGGACGAGCGTCTGGAACAGCTGGAAGCAGAAATTCAGGAGATCCTCATCTGGGTTCCAAATATCCCGCATCCATCGGTCCCTGAAGGTGACGAGTCGGCCAATCAGGAAATCAAGCGGTGGGGTGAGAAACCTTCGTTCGACTTTGATCCAAGACCACACTGGGAGCTGGCGGAGCGACTGGGGATTGTGGACTTTCAGCGGGGCGCCAAGCTTTCGGGCTCTAATTTTGTCGCCTTTCAGGGATGGGGAGCCCGCCTGGAACGGGCGCTGATCAATTTTATGCTGGATATTCACATCCGGAAACACGGATACACCGAAGTCTCTCCGCCGTTTATCGTCCGGCGTGACATCATGTTTGGCACCGGGCAGCTGCCCAAACTGGAAGAGGACATGTATCGCATCGAGCAGGATGATCTATTTCTCATTCCGACGGCCGAGGTGCCGCTCACCAATCTGTACAAAGATGAAATCCTTCCGGGGGATCAGCTTCCCATCTACCTGACGGCCTATACACCCTGTTTCCGGCGGGAAGCGGGATCGTACGGCAGAGAGACGCGCGGCCTGATCCGGATCCACCAGTTTGATAAAGTGGAGCTGGTAAAATTCGTAAAGCCCGAAGATTCCTACGACGAGCTCGAGAAGCTACTTCAGGACGCGGAGGAAATTCTGCAGCTGCTGGGTCTGCACTACCGTGTGGTGCTCCTTGCAGCGGGAGATTTGAGCTTTGCGGCTGCCAAATGCTACGACATTGAAGTGTGGGCTCCCGGAACCGGCAAATATCTGGAAGTGTCCTCGGTGAGTAATTTTGAAGATTTTCAGGCACGGAGGGCGAACATCCGCTTTCGCCGGACGCCCGATTCCCGGCCCGAGTATCTCCACACCCTCAACGGTTCTGGACTGGCCCTGCCGCGGACGGTAATTGCCCTGCTGGAAACATACCAGACCGACGAAGGAACGGTTTGGGTCCCCGAGGTACTGCGCCCGTACCTCGGCGTGGATGTGATCAAACCGGAACGCTGAGGAGCCGAATCCGATGCCGAAGGCCTCTTTTGAAAAACAGGATAGGAGCACTCCATGGGTGAGCATTACGGATGGATTTCGGTGCTGCCGCCGCTGGCTGCCATCTTTCTTGCGATCCGTACCAAACAGGTGTATCTTTCGTTGTTTTTTGGGATCTGGTTTGGCTGGCTGATCTTAGCCCAGTGGAACCCGATTGCAGGCCTGGCTCAGGCCTTGGATGCCTGCGTGAATGTGTTTGCGGATGCGGGAAATGCACGCGTGGTGATTTTCAGTGCGCTGGTGGGTGCGGTGCTCGCTTATGCCCAGCGCTCGGGTGGAGTGGAAGGTTTCATCAAAATGTCGGAGCGTCTGGGTTTTTCCAGTTCCCGTCGCCGCGCTGCCTTTCTTTCCTGGTTCATCGGGTTGTTTCTTTTTGTGGAATCAAGCATAACCATTCTGGTGCGAGGAGCAATCGCACGACCCGTGTTTGACCGCCTGAAAATTTCCCGCGAGAAACTGGCGTACATTCTGGATTCAACCTCCGCACCGGTGTGCGTGATGATCCCGCTCAACGCCTGGGGCGCATATGTGATCGGGCTGCTGAGCACCCAGGGAATTGAGCGGCCGGTGCACCTGTTTGCTTTGGCGGTTCCGTACAATTTCTACGCCATTTTTGCCGCTCTCCTGGTGGTGGTGCTGATTCTGCTGGACCGTGATTTCGGCCCGATGCGTGCGGCGGAGTACCGTGCCCGCGTGGAAGGGAAAGTTTTGCGGGACGGGGCCGAGCCGCTGGTGGCCACCGAAGTGGTGGAACTGTCCACTAAAGAGGGCGTGTCGCCGCAAGCCCGGAACATGCTGATTCCCGTGGCCGTGATGGTGGCCATGATGCCCGCCGGGCTGCTGATTACGGGAGGCGGCAACCTGATGCGTGGGTCGGGTTCCACGGCCGTTTTCTGGGCGGTGCTGGCTTCCCTGGCCGTTTCCGGGATCTACTACCGCGCCAGGAGGATTTTTACCCTGAACGAACTGGTGGACCTGTTTTTTAAAGGAGTGGGCGGGCTGATGCCCATGGCGGTGTTGATGATTCTGGCTTTCGCTATTGGCAATACCTGCCGCGAACTCGGAACAGGGCTGTATGTGGCAGAAGTGGCCAAAAATTTTCTTTCCCCCAAATTCGTTCCGGCCATCATTTTTCTGGCATCGGCTTTTATCGCTTTTGCCACAGGCACCAGTTTTGGAACTTTCGGGATCATGATTCCCATCGCTGTGCCCATGGCTCTGGCCCTGGAGGCCAATTTGCCGGCTTCGGTGGCTGCCGTGCTCGGAGGTGGGGTTTTCGGGGATCACTGTTCACCAATCTCCGACACCACCATCATTTCGTCCATGGCCTCCGCATCCGATCACATCGATCATGTGCGCACGCAGCTTCCATATGCCCTGTTTGCTGCTTCCGTTGCGCTGATTTTTTATCTTCTGGCTGGATTTTAGGAACAATCCTGCCGATCTTTTCCGAAAGGTAGCTGGTGAAATCCGAAAGATGAATCGGGCCACATCCCGGTGACAAACCCGTTCAGTGGAATGCCCATGTCTGGACTGCCAGCTGGATCGACACAAAATGCGGGTGGATTATCATGAAGAAGACGTACCGGATTGGCGTTCTTTCCGACACCCATGGCATTGTTCCGCTGGACATCTACCAGCTTTTTGCGGATGTGGACGCCATCCTGCATGCCGGGGATATCGGCAATCCCGATGTGCTTCTGGATCTGGAGGTTCTGGCGACGGTGTATGCCGTGCGCGGCAACACGGATTTTTTCGGGACCGCGCACAGCCTGCCCAGAGAACGGCACGTCTCCTTTGGACCGGTTCGTTTTGCCCTTTTGCACGGAGACGGTTTTCCCAGAGGGACACTGGCTCAGCATCTTGAGCAGAAATTTGCCGGCAGGGAAGTGGATATTGTGATTTTCGGCCACACACACAAATTGCAGGTGGAAAAACGGGGGAGCCTCTGGCTGATCAATCCCGGTTGTGCCAATCCAGCCCTGGTGAAAGGACGGGCGACCGGAATGATCATCACTTTTTCGGACCGTTCCGATATAGTGATAAAACCCATTCAGTTTAGACACCAGCTAAAGGAGGAAAACCATGATTGTTACGACGACACCTTCGATTGAGGGAAAGAAGATTCTGGAATACCGGGGGATCGTTGCTGGAGAGGCCATTATGGGCGCCAATATAGTGCGCGATCTGTTTGCCAGCATCACGGATTTAGTGGGAGGGCGCTCCGGGGCGTACGAGGAAAAGCTCATTGAAGCCCGGGAGATCGCCATTCGAGAAATGGTCCAAGAGGCAGATAAACTGGGGGCCAATGCGGTGGTGGGGGTTGACCTGGATTATGAGGTGATTCGCGAAGGAATGCTGATGGTAACAGCAAGCGGAACGGCCGTTGTGGTTCGTTAAGAAGGAGGGCAGCATGCGTCTGGGGATCTTAACCGGCGGTGGCGATGCGCCCGGGCTGAACGCGGTGATCCGCGCGGCCACAAAGGCGGCCATTTTGGATTACGGCTGGGAGATGATTGGAATCGAAGATGGCTTTGATGGGCTAATCCATCCGGAGAAGACCGTTACCCTGACACTGGAACATGTGCGTGGTCTTTTGCCTAGAGGCGGGACCGTTCTTGGAACGACGAACCGGGGGAACCCGTTCCGATATCCAGTCAAAAAGGGGAACAGGGTTGAGCTGGTGGATCTTTCGGACCGGGTGGTGGAGAACATCGGCAAGCTGCGCCTGGATGCACTGCTGGTGATCGGTGGAGATGGGACGCTGGGAATCGCCCGGGATCTGGCCCGGAAGGGGGTAAAAGTTGTAGGGATTCCCAAAACCATTGATAACGATATCTCGGCAACGGATGTGACCTTTGGCTTCAATACCGCTGTTACTACGGCAATGGAGGCGATTGACCGGCTACACACCACTGCGGAGAGCCACCACCGGGTGATGATCTTGGAAGTGATGGGCCGGTATGCGGGGTGGATTGCTCTGGAAGCGGGCATTGCTGGCGGGGCCGATGTGATTCTGATCCCGGAGATTCCGTTTCGATTCGAACCCATTTTTGACAAAGTGCGGGCACGCAACGAGAAAGACATTAAGTTTAGCATTGTAGTGGTGGCGGAAGGTGCCTGTGAGAAGGACGGGCAATTGTTCTTCAAGGAGGAGAGGGCTGTGGGACGGGA